>OASZ01000191.1_pt1 | contig 85382 bp, 79 predicted proteins | sample 1501241 | NCBI WGS metagenome assembly OASZ01 (sample SAMEA2579926, study PRJEB22360) | human gut metagenome | biome: human gut; feature: human-associated habitat; material: faeces | place: Denmark | collected 2008/2010 | reverse complement strand
CCGCCAGACAGGGGGGACCAGCGGCTATAAGCGCTGTTTTTGCGGCGGGAGCCGTTCTGGCTCTTGGAAAAATGCTGCGTCAGGGCAGTACATATCAGAGGTTTCTTTATTTATCCGCCTATATCAGGCAAAAAATTCAGTTTGGAACAGTTGGACGCTATTACGAACCTGATCGGGACGGCAGAGGGCCTGTCATCCCTCTGGGGGCCTGTTTCTTTGCAGGCGCGGCGGCCATAGAACTGTGGCAGAGACTCTAAAATACCGGCGCTCTGGGGATGTTGATAAGAACAGGAGGAAGGATTTATGGTAAAAATTTTGGCAGTGTACGACGAAGACCCGCTTTATGCAGAACGGTTGGCGGAGTATGTGAATCAGCGGGAAACCATTCCCTTTACAGCAATGGCATTTTCTGATCTGGAACGGCTGAAGGCTTATGGGAATGAGCATGAAATTGAGATCTTGCTGGCGGGAGAGGGGGTGAAAAATCAGACGGATCAGGTTCGGGCCGGACTTAAAATGGTGCTGTGCGGCGGGGAATTTTCCATGGAAAAGGAGAATCCATCTATTTACAAGTATCAGTCAGGAGACAGCATTTTAAGAGAAGTGATGACCTGCTACTGCGCTGCGCCGCCGGAACCGGCCTTAGCTCTTGCGGGGGCCAGAGGCCGGATACTGGGCGTTTATTCGCCGGTAAACCGCTGCGGAAAAACCGCGTTTGCCCTGACGCTTGCTCAGGTTCTTTCCAAAAACTGGCCTGTACTATTTATTAGTCTGGAAGAATTTGCAGGATTTGAGGCTATCCTGGGAGGCCAGGCCCCACGGGATCTGTCAGATGTGCTATATCTTTGCCGCCAGGGCGGATTTAACTGGATGAAGCTGCGGACGATAGTATGTTCTGTGGGGCAGGTAGATATGATCCCTCCGGCGGCATATGGGGAGGATCTGGATCAGATGGAGCCGGAGGAGCTGGCGCAGGTGTTTGGGCGAATTGCAGGAGAAAGCGGATACGGCAGGATTGTAGTGGATCTGGGGCATATGGGGCGTGGATCGGCTGCTTTGCTGGACGGCTGCGACGGGGTGTATATGCCGGTGCTGAAGGATCCGGTCTCTCAGGCGAAAATAGAGGCTTTTGACCGGTATCTTGGGGCGGCCGGAGCCATTTCTTTAAAGGAAAAGATACAGCGTATTCAGCTTCCGGTGATCCGTGGATATGGACGTCTTGATGACTATATGGAGAAACTGCTCTGGGGTGATATGGGCGATTTTGTCCGAAGCCTTTTGGAGGGGGGCCTGGGAAATGGCTGATGGGAACAGGCGGGAAGGAATACGCAGTGAGCTTCGGGAGATGATTGTGGAACAGCTTCAGGAGCGCAGCCATATGGAGGATGAGGAGCTGTATGAGCAGATAGATGGGGCCATCAGCAGGAAAGGACGGGAAATATTCCTGTCTTTAAAGGAACGGCTGTGGCTGAGAAACAGTCTGTATGACAGCTTTCGCCGTCTGGATATCCTTCAGGAGCTTCTGGATGACAATGAGGTAACGGAGATCATGGTAAATGGAGCAGGGAAGGTCTTCCTTGAACGAGGGGGAAAAACTGTGCTGTGGGATCGGAGGTTTGATAGACCGGAACAGCTTGAGGATATTATTCAGCAGATCGTGGGGCGGGTGAACCGGGTGGTCAACGTGTCTTCGCCTATTGCGGATGCCAGATTGGAGGATGGATCCAGAGTGCATATTGTACTGCCCCCCGTGGCGCTAGACGGGCCGGCAGTGACCATCCGCAAGTTTCCAGAGCCTATTACCATGGAAAAGCTCATTCGTCTGGAGGCCATAACGGCAGAGGCGGCGGGATTTATGGAACGTCTGGTGGAAGCCAGATACAATATTTTCGTCAGCGGGGGAACCAATTCGGGGAAAACCACTTTTTTAAACGCGCTGTCCTCTTTTATTCCCCACAGGGAGCGGGTGATCACCATTGAGGATTCAGCGGAGCTGCAGATCTCTCAGGTACCGAATCTGGTTCGTCTGGAGACGCGGGATGCCAATACGGAGGGAAAGGGAGAAATTACCATCAGCCAGCTGATCCGGGCATCTTTACGTATGAATCCAGATCGGATTATTGTGGGAGAAGTAAGAGGGGCGGAGGCCCTGGATATGCTTCAGGCTATGAATACGGGCCATCCGGGATCGCTGTCCACCGGGCACAGCAACTCGGCCAGAGATATGTTAAACCGGCTGGAGACAATGGTGATGATGGGAGCAAGGCTGCCCCTGGAGGCAGTAAGAAGTCAGATTGCATCAGCTATTGACATTATGGTTCATCTGGGGCGTTTGAGAAACGGCAGCAGAAAGGTGCTTTCCATTGCGGAGATCGGAGAAATCCGGGATGGAGAGATAGAGATAAAGGAGCTGTACAGGTATGACAGGGAAACAGGAAAACTCAGGAAGATCCGGGAACTTGAAAATCGGGAAAAACTTGGAGATGCAGGGGATTGCCAGAGGGAGAAAGGCGCGGATGAGCAGTGGTGACCCCGGGGCAGGGATAAGAAAAGGAGCGCTGCGGGAATGTTTCCGGGGGTTTGCAGGTCCGGGTGCGCGGGCGCCGGATGGAACGGATTACCGGGTGTATCATCTGACAGTTCGGGAATATCTGCTGCTTGGGTGCTCGGGACTGGGAGTCTGCGGGCTGACGGCCTATGTATTTTACAGAAGCTGGATTGCCTTTGTCTTTCTGGCGCCTCTGGGGCTTATGTATCCGTTTTATAAAAAGAGGGATCTTAAAAAGGAACGGCTTCGGCAGCTGACCCTGCAGTTTAAAGAGGGGATACAGGTATTAGCTTCTTTTTTAAGTGCCGGATATTCGCTGGAAAATGGTCTGGCCATGAGTACCAGAGAGCTGGAAACTCTTTATGGAAGGGAAGGGATGATTACAGAGGAATTTGAACGGCTGACGGCGGGAGTGCGGATCAATCGGCCGGTGGAGCAGCTTTTGATGGAGTTTGGAGAGCGCAGCGGGATTCAGGATGTGGATCATTTCGCGCAGGTATTCGTGGCGGCCAGAAGGAGCGGAGGGGAGCTGGTGGAGATCATTGGCCAGACCGCCGGAATCATCCGGGATAAGATTCAGGTTCAGGAGGAGATTCATACCATGACGGCTGCCCGGATGTTTGAGCAGAAGATCATGAATGGGATTCCCTTTGCAATTGTGCTCTATATTGATTTTACCTCCCCAGGCTTTTTTGAAATCATGTACAGCACGCTGCCGGGACGTCTGGTTATGACTGCCTGTCTGGTGATGTATGCCGGGGCAGCGGTTCTGTCTAAGCGGATACTGGAGATTGAGGTGTAGGGGGTAATAGGATATGGCAGAGAAAAGACAGGAGGGAAGAGTGCAGGTGCCGGGCCGGCAGACCAGGGGAGGCTGGCGCAGGGAATCAGCCGGAGACCTCCCCGCAAAGAAAATTGGGATACAGACAGGAAAAAAGAAAGACCGTTTGATAAAGGGGTTGGAACGGTGGAAAAAACAGCTGATTTGTGTGGCTGCCGGGATTTTTCTGGGAGCGGCGTCTCAGTATTTTGCAGGGATTGATCCTGTGATTAAGGATGGATATACAATGCAGAGAAGTCCGCCGGGCCAGGGAGAGGAGATATATTCTCTTAAGGTGGCAGGTCTGGCAGGGCAGAAAAATGAAGAGGAGCTGGAGGTGGTTCTGGGGGAAGAAGCGTATACGAAAGAAGAGGCAGAGGCCTTATATGACCGGATTATGGAGGAGCTGCCGCAGAAGATCCTTGGGGAAAATGAATCGTTTGATGAGATACGGACGGATATGAATCTGGTGTCAGAGCTTGCTGAATACGGTGTAAGTCTCATCTGGCAGTCTCAGTCCCCGGAAATATTAGAGACGACGGGTCAGGTTCACAGCAGAGGGCTTTCGGAGGAGGGGGAGCGGGTTCTTCTCCATCTGCGCCTGACGGACAGCCGGTGGCCCAGGGAATATGAGATCCCGGTCACTGTAAAGCCGCCTGTTCTGACACCGGCTCAGGAGGCAATGGAGAATCTGAAAGAACAGATAAGCAGAGCGGAAGAAGCGGGGCGCTTTGAACGCGAATTTTCTCTTCCTGCCGCTTTAGGGGAAGATAAGCTGTCCTACACTCTTAATGATGGTCCGCCGCCGTTTTTTACACTGGCTGGTCTGGGCGTCTTAGGGGCAGTTGTGATGTCTGTGAAGGAGAAAAACGATCTGCAAAAAAGAGAGAAAAACCGCCGCAGCCAGATGCTTCTGGATTATTCGGAGGTATTATCACGGCTGATCATTTTTCTGGGGGCGGGGATGAGTATTCGTAGCGCCTGGGAACGGATCTGCGGGGAGTACAGGCGGGCCGTGGAGCGGGGAGACCGTACAGAGAGATATATTTATGAAGAAATGTACCTTACTGGCAGCCAGATAAAAAGCGGCATATCTGAGGCTCAGGCCTTTCGGGAGTTTGGGAACCGATGCGGCCTGCAGCAGTATATGAAGCTTGCCGCACTTTTAGAACAGAACCGGAAAAACGGTTCCAGAAACTTAAGGGAACGGCTGCGCCTTGAGATGGCAGAGGCCTTTGAAGAACGCAAGCATCAGGCGCGCAGGCTGGGTGAAGAGGCGGGCACAAAACTGCTGGTTCCGCTGTTTCTTTTGCTGGCAGTGGTCATGGTGATGATCGCCGTCCCTGCTTGGCTGGCATTTTGTTAGAAGATAAACGTATGAATCGGGAGGAATTGCGTATGAGATTACAGATAGACAGGAAAAATACAGCAGATATGGGAGCAATGAAAGAAATACAGACATTTGCCTCCGATGAATCAGGGGTGGGAGTAATCGAACTGGTGCTCATTTTGGTGGTCCTCATCGGGCTTGTGATCATTTTCAAGAAACAGATCAATACCTTACTGGAAAGTATTTTCAAGCAGATCAACAGTAAATCAAAAGAGGTTTACTGATGCGGTACCGGGGGGAAGTGACCGTTTTTCTGACTATGATTCTGATAAGTATCATGAGCTTTCTTCTGGTGACAGTGGAATCGGTCAGGGACACAGGGGCCAGGCTGTACCTTCGGATGGCTGTGGATTCCTCTATGGATTCGGTGATGGCCCAGTATCACAGAGAGCTTTGGGAACGATACAGGCTTCTGGGATTGGAAACGGGGGAGGATGGGAAACTGGAGGAAGAATTTAAGGCTTTTTTTGAACCTTACAGGAGGGCAAAAAACTGGTATCCTATGAAGCTGACCAGTGTCTCGCGCAGGGATGCAGTGACGCTTACAGAAGGAGATGGAGCTTATTTTGAGCAGGAGATTTTAGACTATATGAAATATGGTCTGATCGGTATGATCTGGGATGGCATGGAGGAAGGAGGGGCACTGGAGACATTAGAGCAGATGAAGGATGCAGAGGGAGTTAATGCGCTTTCGGGCCTTTATGACGGTCATACAAGAGAGGCAGTGCGGGTAGAAGAAGCTCTGGAAAAGATAAATGCCCAGCTGATCCGCCAGAAAGAGGGATGGAACCAGGGGATGGAGTATCTGAATGGGCTGGATGGGGACGGCTTTATACGGCAGGCAAAGGATATGATAAAGGCATTAAAGCAGCTGCCTTCTCTGGTAAATGGATATGAGAAGAAAGCAGACCATTTAAACGAAAAACTTAAGGAGAGCCGGCAGGAATTTGAGAACCAGGAGGATCTAAGCAGCGCTTCCAGAAAGGCATTGGAGGAAGAACTCGATCAGTATGAGGCCTACACGAGAAGCGATGGGGAGCGTCGGATGGAAATTGCTGCGCTGGAAGAGAAAAGCAGGGAAAACATTATTTTTCTGGAGCAGCTGATTGGAGAGGCAGAGGATATTATAGATTATATTGACAACTGGGAGCCGGAGGACGAGGAGGATGAACTGGATGAAAATGAACTCTGGGATCCTGTCAGAAGACGCTTTTCCCGATATCCCATGCTGAGTCTTGGAATGGAATTTGGAATAAGGGATAAGGAAAAAGAAGGGTGGTTAGAACGGATAGGAGACCTGGCAGCCGGCGGTATTCTGGAACTGGTTCTTCCGCCAGAAACGGTAGTGTCCGGGAAAAAACTGGATCAGAGGGAACTGCCGTCCGAAGAGGCTAAATCGGAAAAAGCAGGTGCGGGAACAACGGTGTTGGAAAGGGGAAGGTCAGGTGGAGTCAGAGGACATTCGCCGATTGGCGTACAAAACCTCCTGGATCGTCTGTTGGTGTCAGAATATGCGATCCGCTATTTTTCTGCCTTTGAGACAAAGCTGCCGGAACATTCATTTTATCAGCTTGAATATATCCTGTATGGAAAGAAGAGAGATCGCGACAATCTGGAGGCATCTCTGCTCCGTCTGACTGCTCTGCGCCAGGGATTGAATCTGGCCCATATACTGGGGGATCCGGTCAAACGCCAGGAGGCCAGAACCCTTGGAATGGCCATTGCAGGGGGAACGGGGATGGCACCTCTGGCAGCAGTAGTATCTTTTTTTATTATGACAATATGGGCTCTGGGAGAAGCGCTGCTGGATGTGCGGTGCCTGCTGGAAGGCGGCAGGGTGCCTCTTGTTAAGAGCCGATCCCAGTGGTGGCTCGACCTGGAGGGACTGCTGCGCATAGGGGCTCAAGGACGCCTGCCGGAACTGCCTGCCAAAGAAGAAGGGACGGGGCTGGATCACAAGGGTTATCTTCGGCTGATGCTGTTTGCGGGCTATTGTACAGAATACGTCTATCGAATGATGGATGTGATGCAGATGAAGATTTGCAGAAATCAGACGGGTTTTCGGATGTCTCATTGTGTGTGTAAAGTGGATATGGAGGCAGCTGTTTGTGGAAAACCTGTATTTTTTTCGGGCGGGCCGTGGACAGAAGCGGGAGAACTGCGGATGGAGGTGTCAGGAAGCTATCTGGAGGATAATCGGCAATAAGAAAACATTATAAAAAATAAGGGGTGTGCTCTCTTTTTTATTCTGGGAGTACACCTGCAAGAAAGGAGGCCTGTGATGATGCCCTTTTTCCGGCATAATTATAAAGTTCATATTTTAGCACGACACTCCGAATCAAAAATGATCTGGCAGACAGTGACCCATCAGCAAAAATGTTTAGTGAAAATCGCACCTCTCCAAGTACGAAACAGGATAAATAGAATGTATGGAAAACGGTCTGTGCCTGGAAAAAGGGTGTCATCATGGGCCTTTGAGGCAAATATGGTTTGGCGGAAAGAAAGGAAAAGGCATTTATCCACAGAGGCGAAGGGAAGTCTTACACTGGAGGCGGCTCTTGTATTTCCGCTGTTTGTATTTTTCTGTGTGATTCTGCTGATCCCCATGCAGCTGATGGATCGTCAGCGGCAGATCCAGTCTGTAGTAGAGTCGGTAGGGGAGGATATCAGCCAGTATGCTTATGGGGTCTATGTGATGAATAAAGGAAAGGAGAAGGCTGTAGATCTCGATCGGGATGATGGGGAGTCAGAGGACATGAGCCTGTTTTTTAAAGGGGCAGCTGAGGCCTATGTCAGGGCGGCTGTTCTGGGCAGAATTAATGGGAAATGGGTACGGGATGTGTCATTTTCGGGAACGGAGGTGGGCACGGATGAGATGGTTCGGATTGTGATGAAGTACAGGATGCTGCTGCCGTTTTCCATATTCCGTACAGACAGTATTGAGGCAGAAGCAGTTTGCAGCAGACGGCTCTGGACCGGAGCAGGGGGAAACCGCGGCGGAGCGGATGGAGGCGGAACGCCTGAGGAAGAGGAGATGGTCTATGTTGGCCGGGATTCTACCAGATATCACAGAAAACGAGACTGTCACTATCTGTATAATGATCTGAAGCAGGTGGGAGCAGGGGAGATAGAGGATCTTCGCAATCAGGATGGAAAACGGTATCATCCCTGTTCTTCCTGTCAGGCTGCTTCCTTCAAAGGGCCGTTTTTTGTGATGCCCTGGGGGACGCGTTATCATGCTACGGGGAGGTGCTCTTCTATAACAGCCTTTGTACAGACAGTGCCATTAAGCCAGGTGGAACATCTGGGAGCCTGTTCATATTGCGGAGGGAGGCAATAAGTGGAAAAACAGTGGTTTGAAACAGCAATTCTGACAGCATTTCTTGTTTTTACTGCTTTTGCAGCGTATCAGGATATAAAATACGGATCTATCCATGTGGGAGTATTTGTAGCTGGGGGAGCAGTGGGGATATTTCTGCAGACAGGGAGGCTGATTGCAGCTTTTGTAAGGTCGGGGATATGGCCGTTTGGAGGAGGAATGGCATTTACAATGCAGCAGCTTTTGGGCGCTGCTGCTGTTGGAGTATTTCTGCTGTGTGTTTCCTGTATAACGCAGGAGGCGGTGGGGCAGGGAGACGGGTTCTTTTTTCTGGTAGCCGGATGCTATCTCGGTTTCTTTAAAACGGTATTTCTGTTTACAGGCGCATTATTTTTATGTTTTCCTGTAAGCGCGGTTCTGCTGATACGGCAGATACTGTGCGGCGGAGCCGGATCTGTCAAAGGCGGAAGGCTTCCGTTTCTTCCCTTTGTACTTCCGGTGGCGGTGCTGGTTTTGTTTTGGTAAGGGAGGGGAGAGATTGTGAAAAAGAGATATTTTAAGGGAAGCCTGACCATAGAGGCAGCGGGGGTGATGGCGGTTCTTCTTTTTGGCCTTGGGACTATGATCATGGAGGCTGGAAGGATACATGATGAGGTTACAGGTGCGATGGTGATCCACGAAGCAGTGGAAAAGAGCCGGCATGAAAAGGAACTGGATCTGAAAGAGGCGGCATCTTTTTTCCAGGCGAACCGGGGAGCCAGGCTCCGTCTGAGCGGCTACCGGGTATATCTGGATGAGAACAGAAAAACTGTCCGGGGCAGGGCAGCCGCCGGGAACTGGGAAAAGGAAATTCAGGGACAGCGGTTTCGTCCGGAGGCATTTTTACGGAAGATCACATTGATAGAAAAGCTGGGGGATAAAAATGAAGATCCGTTATATCCGTGAGACAAAACGCAGCTACATGACAGTGGAGCCGGAAGGGGCGGAGCAGCAGGAGGATGGGGTATGGGAGGCGGGGATGCTGGAGGAAAACAGGATTCGGGGACTTCTTCCCATGAAGGTCAGATACAGGGAGGGAAAGGCGCTGTACTGCTATGATATTACCTCACGGCAGCCGCTGGAACGGCTGCTGGAAAATCATCCGGTGACTGCAAAGGAAGTTCGGAGCCTGTTTTGGCAGATATACCGGACGTTGGAAGAGATGGAGGAGTATCTCCTGAGAAGCGGGGGTATCCTTTTGGAGCCGGAGCTGATCTATGTGGAGCCGGAATGCTTTGAACTGGGAATCTGTGTCATTCCAGGAGGAACAGGAGATTTTTCATCCAGATTCAGCCATTTTTTGCAGTACCTGTTAAAACAGGTGGATCACAGGGACAGGGACTGCGTGGTTCTGACATATGGTCTGTATCAGGAAAGTCTTAAGGAAAATTATGGAATAGAGGATCTGGTAAAAATTGTAACAGGAGAAGGATGTGAGACAGGTGAACGTGAAATTGACCGTCAGAAGCCTGAAGATCGGGAGATGGTAAAGGAAAAGAAGATAGCGTTGAATGAGAAGGGAGAACAGAAAAAGGAATTTGGGGAGGCTCCAGGCACACAACAGCCGGATGCAGAAAGAAACGGCGAAAAAAATAAGAAAACAGAAGGGATACTGTACTGTCTGCTGCGTCGCATTCTGACAGCTGCAGCTATATTCCTTGCGGCAGCAGGCGGGATCTGGCTTTTGCGGGGATGGAGTACCCTGATGAGTGTAAAATGGATTCTGGCAGGAGCGGGCGGCCTGACCGCTGGATTGACAGCAGTGGTGACAGCTGCAGGTACTATAGCCGGAAATAAAAGCCTTTTTGGAAAAAAGGAGCGTCAGAATATGGGGGAAGAGGAGGATCCCTGGCGTATCTTATACGAGGAAGAGGATGAGGATCCGCTGGGGAATGTGATGGATGAAACAGAGGACAGGAAACCGCCTGTCCGTGAAAACACGGCGGTAAAAAGTTCTGTTCCTGAAGAGTTTCAGACCGTGCTTTTGGCGGAACCGTCATCGGAAGAACCTCTCCACTGCCTTGTTTCGGCAGATCCTGTCCGGGAATCCATCGAAATTCCCTATTATCCCTTTGTGATTGGAAAACACAGAGATCTGGCGGACTATATTCTGGATCACAGCACCGTCAGCCGCTTTCACATCCGGCTGGACCGTGAGGGAGACTGTTTCACGGTTACAGATTTAAATTCCACTAATGGAACGACCGTGGCAGGCGTCTGTCTGGCAGCCAACGGCACGGCACAGCTGAAGGAGGGGGACCAGGTTCAGATCGCAGAACTGTGCTTTATCTGGAAATAGAATCTGTCCCCTGTGTTTGGCAGTGCAGTGAATCCCCCCCATTGTTGTTTGCAGTTCAGATAGGCCTTTACAGCCTCCAGCCTTCAGGCAGATAAGCCTTTGTATTTTGAAGCATATCATGTACCAGGGTACGTATGTCCTCTTTGGAGAGAGCTTTTCCCTTTACAATGGGATCATTCATAAAGGCCTCTGCCACCAGGTTTTCATCGCAGGTTAGAGCTGCCTTTAAGATCCGATCATGGTTTTTGATATGGGGCATAATCAGGTCTTTTACATTCGCAGGAAGCGCGCCTGCGGCTACAGGGTGGATGCTGTCGCGGTCAAAGAGGGCGTTTGTCTCTACCAGAGCGTCAGCGGGCAGGTTGGAGATCTGAAGGGCGCTGTTGGGGATATTTACATTGCTTACGACGCGTTCCAGACCGCAGAGAGCCTTAATCAAAAGGATTCCCTCTTCACCGGTAGGCTCCAGCTGGATGTTTTCTTCGCCGGAGGCCAGTCTGCGGCTGCGTTTAAGACGCTTTCTCAAATCCTCTTTGCGCCAGTCTACGGTGGTCAGGCCGAACTTCCAGGCGGCTGCAGTTTCAGGATCATTCAGATATTCATTTCCGGGCATAAACTCAGCCAGATGGCGGTCTCCGGCGGCGGCAATCAGGCCGTAGCGCTTAAAGAGATCCATTTTTACACGATGGGCGCACTGGAAGGAGGAGTTCATCCAGTTTTCTCCCTGCAGTTCATAGCCTTCTGCAAAATGGCTGTCAATATAGCGTCTGTAGATCGGGAACAGGTCGTTCCCCTTATAGCTGGCTTCGGTAAACCATGTGAAATGATTGATTCCAACTACATTTACATGGACATCGTGCCAGTCGTCCGCGGTGTCGCCGGTTTCTGCCTCGTAGATGCCTTTAAGCACTTTCTGGGTGCCAAATACCTCGTGGCAGCAGCCAAAGGCCTTAATTTCCGGGAATATGTGGTACAGTGTCTTGACGCACAGGGACATGGGATTGGTGTAGTTGATGACCCAGCAGTTGGGGGCATAGGCCTTAATGGATTCTGCAATTTCCACAAACATGGGGATCGTGCGCAGGGCGCGGATCATCCCGCCGGGTCCGGCAGTGTCGCCGACAGACTGGTAGATTCCCAGACGTTCCGGAAGATGGACATCAGAGTCCATCTCATCAAATGTGCCGGGAAGAATAGAGATCACGGCAAAATCGCAGCCGGTGAGAGCTTCCTTAAGGCTGTTTTTCACCTCAAATTTCCAGTCACCCCCTGCGTCCTCGCGGCTCATAAGACGATTGCCGATGACTGCATTGTTTTCGGCAGCGCTGCGGTCAATGTCATAAAGACGGATGGTTCCGCTGATCTGTTCATCCAGGGCAAGATCAGTCATAAAGGTCCAGGCCCAGCCTCTGGAACCGCCCCCGATGTAAGCGATTTGAATGTCGGAAACTTTGTTTTTGCTGTAGTTCATGAATTGCACCCTCCTGCAAAATATGATACGCTGCGCCTGGTTTTAAGGCCACACGCAACTTGCTTTTGATTGGTATTGTACCGAATAGGGGTGTTAATTGCTAATAAAATCAGCCATTTTTTAAAAAAAATTATCTTATCAGATACAAATATAGGGGGACAGGGAAGAAACAGCGAAAAAATTGTGGTATACTACAGTCAAAAACAGATTTGGCCAAAGGAGCAGGATATGGAAATAAAAGGAAGTTTATCTGAGAAAACGGCCCGGACAACAGCCTCTTATCTGGAGACGTCTTTGGATGCAGCAGATACGGTTTACCTCCCCGCCTGCCAGATTCCATGCGGACAGGAAATCCTGTTTCAGGGAGAGATACCCGGTATTTTCGCAGAAGAGGCGGTGAGAAACCACAGCTTTTCCATGGTCAGCCGCCATTTTCACGAGAGTCTTGAGCTTTATTTTCTTCTGGAAGGTGAGCGCTTTTATTTTGTAGAACAGGACACTTATCATGTAAGGGATCATATGGGGATTTTAGTGGATCAGAATCAGATCCATAAAACCTGTCCCGCAGGGACAAAGACACGCCATCATCGATTCCTCCTGCAGCTGGAGGGCAGGGCGTTAAGCGAAATTATAAGGCTTTGCGGCTTTCAGGGACTTCCGGAATTTGGAGAGCAGTACAGGGGGATCATTCATTTTTCTGAATCGGAGTGGAATCAGGTATTAAAACTGCTGGAAAGGATTAAATCTGAGCTGAGCTGCATTGGAACTTCAGAAAGGTTCTCCGGATCAGAGGCGGAAAAAAGAGCGGCAGAAGGCATGATCCGCCTCTATACAGCCCAGCTTCTCCTTCTTCTGATCCGTGTAAGGGGTGGGGAGGAAGCACAAGGCTGGAGGGAGCCCAGACAAAGCAGTCTGGTGCATACGGGAATGTATCAGAAGGTTCATGAAATTGCTATCTATTTGCAGAATAACTCGGCCAGAAAGCTGTGTCTGGACGATCTGGCAGCCCATTTTTTTATCAGTCGTTCCTACCTGACCCGGATTTTCCGCACGGTGACCGGATTCACGGTCAGTGAATATCAAAATATCTGCCGGATAAAAAAAGCCCAGATACTGCTTAGGGAAACCTCTATGTCTATCACTGAGATTTCCATGGAGACTGGTTTTGGAAGCCTTCCATACTTTGAAAGGGTATTTCGTCAGACTGCCGCCCAGACGCCTCTTCAATACAGGCAGAGTGTCAGGAAACGCGTTAATTAGCATCAGCCGGCTGTATTGGCAAATTCATACAGCGGCGCGCCGGAGACTCTGGGAAAGGAGAAATGTGAAAAACGCCGTCCGTCATCCCTCTCCGTGATGCCTGGCCGCATATGCGCTTGGGGTTACTCCTGTGTTTTTCTTAAAGAGCTGAGAGAAATACTGAGGATTATTTCCGCAGCCCACCTGTTCCGCCACCGTCTGGATCTTATCGCTTCCCGCAGAAACCAGAAGTTTCTTGGCCCGTTCGATGCGGACGCTGGTTAAATAGTTGGAGAACCTGGTGCCGGTTTCCTTCTGGAATTTTTTGCTCACATAATCGGTATTCATAAACAGATGCTGTTCAGCAATTCCCTTTAACGTAAGGTTGGGATCGGAAAGATGCTGGTCTACATAATCACGGATCTGCTTTGTCATAGCGCTGACAGCTGATTTTTCGGGTTTGGCAGACAGGAGTGTTCTTAGCTTTTCGGCCAGAGTAAGCTTTAATGGTTCCAGCTGGGTCTCATGGGTTACATTCAGGAGCCATTCTGTCAGCTCTACGGTGGAAAGACGGCTGTCAGCAGCAGAGATTGCCAACATAAGGGAATTGGACAGCTGTTTTAAAAAGGACAAATCTGTTACCTCGGACAGAAGGCTGATCAGGCTGTCCGTATTCTCTGTGCTGCCGCTTTGAAGAGACGCGGACAGCTGCTTATTTGCCTCATCCATAATAAAGCTGTAATTGCAGCTGGACAGAATGTGAAAGTCATTTATGTAGTAGATCATGCTGAACCGTCTAACCTTATCCAGAGCAGTCTGCAGGAGACTTTGAAGATTTTTAAAGGACAGATCCTCTGTTTCCAGAGATGCGCTGTGTCCGGCAAGCCGCATATGGGAAAAAAAGTGGGACATATCCTGATAATTTCCCGCAAATTCCTTAAAGAAAAGCAGCAGAGTATAGTTGACGTAGATCCCGTGGATGGTTACCTGGGGGAACCGGTTTTTGGCATACTGTTTTAGCTGCTGCAAAAATTCTTCCAGATTCTCAAACCCCAGAAAAAATATATAAAACAGGTGATAAGAGGAAAAGTAAAAGTCCATATATGGATCGTAGGCCTGCATGATTTCATCATAGGGGCGGTTCTGACAGACCGCATTATTTAAAATGGTAAAGATCACATTGTGGCGGATGCTGTTCAGGGCGGGATAGGAGCGTTCTGAACTGTTTTTGCGGTAGCAGTCCTGGGCGATGTCCTTAATGCTTTCCAGAATGTGTATTTCACTGCAGGGCTTGAGCAGGTAGTGACGGACGCCGTACTTCATAGCTGCCTTGGCATATTCAAACTCTCCATAGCCGGAGAGAATGATAAACTGGGTATTTAGGTCTGTCTCATAAATGCGCCGGATCAGTTCTAAGCCGTCCATTCCGGGCATACGGATATCTGTGAGCACAATATCCGGCGACTCGTCCAGGATCATGTCATAGGCCTCCAGGCCGTTTCTGCACAGCCCCACAAGTTCAATATCGTATTTTTTCCAGTCAATGATGGTGGAAATGGTTTCCCGGATGATGCGTTCATCATCGGCAATGATTAGTTTCAGCATGATACAGGTTCCTCCGTGCAGTATGGGATGATAATGGCGGCGACTGCGCAGTCCTCTTCGTTATAAAGAGACAGGCCGTATGCATCGCCAAACAAAAGTTTAATACGTTTGTCAATGTTTAAAAGTCCGATACCGGAACGATTCGGCTGTTTCCTTTCCGTGCGGAGAAGCTCCAGCAGGTTATCGTCAAAGGCGGATCCGCTGTTTTTGACCAGAATCCGCAGCCGGGGAGTGGAATCGCAAGCATCCTCTGGGATTGCTTCTGCCATAATGGTGATATAGCAGGTTTCCATGATCTCTTCCAGGGCGTAGTGAATGGAATTTTCCACCAGAGGCTGCAAAGTAAGAGGTGGAATCAGGGCGTCTTTTACGTGCTCCGGTATCTGTGTGCGGTAGTCCAGCCGTTCCTCAAACCGGATTTGCTGTATGGTGATGTAGCATTGGATGAGATTCAGCTCATAGGAGAGTGTGACAAGGGACTTTTTGTTGCTTAAGGCGGCTCGCAAAAAAGCTCCCAAAGACTCTGTCATCAGGGAGATCTCCCGGTTTCCTGCTGCCTTTGCCCGCCAGTTGATGGATTCCAGGGTGTTGTAGAGGAAATGGGGATTGATCTGTGATTCCAGCGCCTTGATCTGAGCCTCGCGTGCCAGGATTTCATTGACATAATTGGTGTTTACAAGGTGCTGAATTCTCTCAGTCATGCGTTCAAAGCATTGATGGAGGCAGCCGATTTCATCTTTGCGGTAGGCGTAGTCAGAATCGTATTTTGTGCTTAAAAGGGCAGCTTCGTTCCGGCTGAACGTATCCATTTTTCCGATCAGGATATTGAAGTGCTTTAAAATCGAGCGGATCAGGCAGTAGGATATTACAACGATCAGGATTACGCCCGCGAACAGCATAAAAAAGATAAAAGCCATGGAGGAATGGAGAGTGCGGGTAATCTCATCATAGGATACCAGACTGTAATAATCCAGCCCATAGTCAGGGATGGTGTTGCGTACTGTGAAATAGGAGTGGGAATCCAGCGTCAGAGTCTGGTATTTTTCCAGAGAGGAGGAGACAATCTTTTCTATTTCTTCTCTGGAAAATGCTTCTGGCACATAGATGCGGCTGTTCCCGGTGCAGAGGATGTACTGGCTGTCGGAAAACTGGGCGGCGGCCGCATTGGCCTTGCGTATGATCTGATTCAGATCGACATAGATGATCAGAGTTCCCAGATGACTTAAATCAACGTTGTCTATTTTGCGGATTTCACGACTCATCAGAAGGGCATTGCTGCCGGGATCTGCCGGAATCCAGGCTGCAGCGCCCTTTTTACCTTCTGCCGCACGGACGGCTGCCTGCAGGCTTTCCTGAGAAAGCTTGTTTTTCCATACAGTATAGGTGGAGTTATGAAAATGGTCATTTTGTATCATCAGAAAGGAAACGCCGTTATCCTTCACGGAGGAATGGTACATCTGCAGGGAATTGTTTATGATCCTGTTTGCATTGGTCCAGGCAGCCCGGTCATCTGATTCGGCAATATCTGAGAGAGAGGACTGGATTTCCGGCGCTGCAATAATGGAGGAGGATACTGCCTCGATGCTTTTTAGGCTGTCAGAAATTGTATAGGCAGAGTGGGTCAGGTTGCCGGCGGTGGTTTGGTAAAGCAGCCTATTGTAGGCCGCGGCACACAGGCACAGGCTTAAGAGGGAGAGGACTACGATGAGGAAAACATTGTTTAAGACGATAAACAGCATTTTCTGAAACAGGGGAAGATTATTTAATTTATACCGGATGGTTCGGCCTATGGAGCCTGAAAAGCGTTTCAGAGAGTGCGCCATATGTAAGTCCCCCTTTCGGAAACAGAGCTTTTAATGAAAAGATCCGGCAGAGAGGGATAAAAAACCCCGCTGCAAGTACAGCTTAAGTATACATTTAAATCAGAAGTTATGCAATCAATACAGAAAACAGGTCTGTTTTGTGAACACGAATGTCGGTTTTACTTATTACAGAATATGGAAGAGGGAGCGTATAATAAAACTGACAGTTCAGTAAAGATGGATGTGTACAGAGTCAATGGATCATGAAAGAAACTGGCCAATGCACTGTGTACACTGCGATGACAGGAGGGTATATTTTTATGAAAAAGAGAAGCATTGCATTAGTGATGGCCGGATTGATGACCGCTGTGAGCCTTGCCGGATGCGCAGGAAATTCTTCATCAGATACAGCTGATGCCGGGGGTGCAAAGACTGAGGCGGCCGGTTCGGGAACGGAAACAGGCGGCCAAAAGAGCCTGACCGTTGCGTGGTGGGGCAACCAGGTTCGCAACGAGAGAACGCAGGCGGCTTTGGATAAATATTCGGAGTTAAATCCGGGAGTAACTCTGGACGGACAGTTCTCTGAGTGGGGGGATTACTGGAATAAGCTGGCAACGGCGTCCGCGGGAAATTCTCTTCCTGATGTGATCCAGATGGATTACGCATATCTGGATCAGTATGCACAGAACAATCTGCTCTTAGACCTGACGCCTTATTTGGAGAATGGAACGCTTAATCTGGATGACGCTAACCAGGATGTATTAAATTCAGGAAAGGTAAATGGAAAGCTTTATGCGGTGCCCATTGGAATCAATGCTCCGTCTTTACTGTATAACAAGGCAGTGACAGATGCTGCAGGCGTAACCATTAAAGATAATATGACGCTGGATGAGTTCATTCAGGCCTGCAGGATCATCAAGGAAAAGACGGGATACCGTACCAATATGGCATACGGCGTTACTCAGGAAATTGTTCAGTACATGATTCGCGCAAACGGACATTCCATGTACGGCGAAGGCAGATTAAATGTAGAAAGTGCAGACGAATTCGTTCCTATGTTCAAAGTATTTGAGGATGGCGTAAAGGAGGGATGGCACGTAGACCCCAGTATTTATGCGGAGATCACCCCAGGCTCTGTAGAGCAGGATCCCTTTGTTTACGGCGCAAGTGAGGATTCCAGATCCTGGTGCGTATTCTGCTGGTCTAATCAGATAGGCGCGTATGAAAACTGCAAGCCGGAGGATATGCCTGAGATCGGCATCACTACCTGGCCGTCCGCAGATCCGGCTAAGTCCGACTTCCTAAAGCCGGCGCAGTTTTTCTCCGTATCTGCCAATACAGCAAATCCGGAGGAGGCAGTCAAGATCATCGATTACTGGACCAACAGCATGGATGCCAACAATATACTCCTGGCTGAGCGAGGCGTGCCGCTGTCTGAAAAGGTAGCCGATGAGCTGTCACCCAGTCTTGAGCCGGCCATTCAGGGCAGCATTCAATTTATCAACGAAGTCGTATCTCCGGCCTCTTCACAGATCGATCCTCCGATGCCGAATGGCTCCAGCGAGGTGACAGAGCTTTTATTACAGCTGGAAGAAAAGGTAGCATATGGACAGATGACATCTGAAGAGGCAGCACAGGAACTGTTTACAAAGGGAAATGAGATTATGTCGTCCAAATAATGGGCTGTGATTTCAGCAGACAGGAATAAAACAGGTTTCTTAAGGCTCTGCCTGCTGCGTTTACACGTATGCAGGCAGAATCTTTCCGAGGAGGAAATAGGATGAACCCATTCAAAAAAGCCCTGAGCAGAGAAAGTACCGCAGGCATTATTTTTACGCTTCCCTTTACGATCGGATTTCTGCTGTTTATGATTGTTCCCATGGGAATTTCCCTTTATTACTCATTCTGCAAATATGACATTCTTTCCCCGCCTGTGTTCACGGGTCTTGATAACTTCGTGAAAATGTTTCAGGATGAAACTTTCTTTAAGGCGATTGGCGTTACCTTTTATTTTGCTCTGGTATCTGTTCCCTTAAGGCTGATATTTGCGCTGGTGGTAGCGATGCTTTTGTTAAAAAATTCAAGGATGAGCGGTTTTTACCGGGCCGCCTACTATCTTCCGTCCATTATTGGAGGATCCGTAGCCGTAGCCATCCTGTGGAAGAGAATGTTTGCCACTGACGGCGTAATAAACCGACTGCTGGGAATGGTTGGCATTGAAACCACCTTTGCCTGGCTGGGCGATACCAGAACCGCTATCTGGGTGCTGATTCTGCTGGCTGTATGGCAGTTTGGCTCCTCCATGCTGATCTTCCTGTCTGCCTTAAAGCAGATCTCAAGGGAACTTTATGAGGCGGCTGAGGTAGACGGGGCCAATGGGATCCAGAAATTTTTCCGTATCACCCTTCCTCTCTTGACACCGACCATTTTCTTTAACCTGGTTATGCAGATGATCAACGGTTTCCTGGCATTTACCCAGAGTTATATTATCACCCAGGGAAAGCCCATGAACTCCACTCTGTTTTATACCGTATATATGTACCAGCAGTCTTTTGAGTTCTACAACACAGGATACGGCGCAGCACTTGCATGGGTCATGCTGGCTATCATCGGCGCAATCACCCTGATTCTGTTTGCAACTAAGAAATTCTGGGTATATGAGGAGGGATAGGCGATGAAAGAAAAAAGAGCAGTCAAGGGGGCAGTCTATCATATACTGGTATTTATGTTTGGTCTGATCATGATCTATCCCCTGGTATGGATGGTCATGAGTTCCTTTAAGCCGACCAGCACCATTTTCCAGACAGCGGGCAGTCTGATTCCTGAAACCTTTACCTTTGAAAATTATGTAAATGGCTGGAAGGGGTTTGCAAAAGTAACATTTGCAGTATTTTTCAAGAACTCTCTCTTTATTTCTGCGGCGGCTACCATCGGTACGGTGATGTCCTCCGCTGTGGCTGCCTACGGCTTTGCGAGATTTAAGTTCCGCGGAAAGAAACTTTTATTTTCCGCCATGCTCCTGTCTATGATGCTCCCGGCGCAGGTGCTGATGATCCCTCAGTATCTGTGGTATCAGAAGCTGGGATGGGTAGGTAGCTATATGCCTCTGATTGTACCGTATTTTTTTGCGATCCAGGGCTTTTTCGTATACCTGATGTCAAACTTTATTTCGGGTATCCCCAGGGATCTGGATGAGGCGGCAAAGATCGATGGCTGCTCCTATGCGGCTGTTTTTACAAAGATCATTCTGCCTTTGATCAAACCGGCTCTGGTGACCGGCGGAATATTCTCTTTCATGTGGAGATGGGACGATTTTCTCTCCGCCTTGCTGTATGTGAATAAGTCGGCCAGGTATCCGGTCAGCCTTGCGTTAAAGTTGTTTTGTGATCCTGGCTCATCCTCTGACTACGGGGCCATGTTTGCAATGGCTTCTCTTTCTATTCTTCCCTCGGTTCTGATTTTCATTTTCTTCCAGCGCTATCTGGTAGAGGGAATCAGCACTTCCGGGCTGAAGGGATGACAGAGATAAAAAGGGCCTGATGAAAAGAAGGGAGCACCGGAAAGGACGAATATGAAACTTGACTATGATAAGGCAGTGATTGAGACTGCGATTGATAAAATGGCAGAGCGCACCATGAATATGGATATGACCTGGGACTGGCCCTGCGGCGTAGCCTATTACGGTATGGCGGAGGCTTACGAGGCAACAGGGAATAAGAAATATCTGAATATTGTAAAGGAACGGGTAGACGAACTAATTTCTCTGGGACTTCCTGACTTTACAGTGAATACCTGCTCTATGGGCCATGTGCTTTTGACCCTTTATAGGGAAACTCAGGATGAGACTTATAAAAAGATTATAGATGAAAAGCTGGACTATCTGAGCTGCAGGGCACTGCGGTTCGGGGATCATGTGCTTCAGCACACAGTTTCCGCAAACAATGATTTCCCGGAGCAATGCTGGGCGGACACCCTGTTTATGGCGGCGTTTTTCATGCTTCGCGCAGGGGTTATGTTTGACCGGGCAGAGCTGGTGGATGACGCCTTAAATCAATGGTACTGGCATATTCAGTATCTTCAGAATGAGCGTACCGGCCTCTGGTATCATGGCTATGACAATATGGCGGGAAATCATATGAGCGGGTTTTACTGGGGCAGGGCCAACTGCTGGGCGGCGTTCACCATGTCACAGGTGGCTCATATCCTTCCTCAGTGCTATCTGTATCCAAAATACCTGGAGATTGTAGGAAGTCTGAATGAACAGCTGGCTGCCTTAAAGACTCTGCAGACAGAAAAGGGCCTTTGGAGAACTATTTTGGATGATCCTGAGTCTTATGAAGAGGTTTCCGCTTCCGCAGGGATTGCCGCAGCGATGGCCCTGAAGGGAAATCCTCTTCACATTAAGTATATTAACAGGGCGGTTGTGGGAGTGTTGGAAAATATTTCTGAAGATGGGAAAGTCATGAACGTGTCTGGAGGAACGGCAGTGATGAAAGACAGGGAAGGCTACCGCAGTATCTCAAAACGCTGGATTCAGGGATGGGGGCAGGGAATGGCTCTGGCATTTTTCGGAACCGTTTTAAACTATGAGAAATATACGGGCGACGGAGCGCTGTAGACGGACAGACGCAGCGTCTTTGCTTTATTGCTTCGGGCGTAAGAAGCGAAGCGGAACTGAAGCCTTATGGAAACAGTCTGATTGATATAAGCCGGTATCCGTTTATGCCCTAAATAGTTATGTTATACTGCACGATTTATGGTTGGCTCTATGTGCATTATTTACATAATTTTACAAATTGACATAAATTTTACAGGGGAAGGGGAGAATTTATCGTCAATACAAGAATTTTACTTAACAAGCAATGGAAACTATGCTACTATATAAAGCATATCTGGAAATAATTGCTGTTCACTGCGCTGCGGGGGGAGATTATTTTCAGGTATGCTTCAAGCTGTATCTGGGACTGTGGTCTGAACGGATTCAGAAAAGTCCTTAAAGGGCAGTTTCAGAAAAATGATTGCTGCGGTGAAAGCCGCGGGAGGAGGAAATCAAAGTGACAGATGATACGTGTATTTTTTGCAAGATCGCAAACGGAGAGATACCATCCGCAACGGTATATGAAGATAATATGTTCCGGGTGATACTGGATCTTGGGCCTGCGTCAAAGGGCCATGCTCTGATCCTGCCGAAGAATCATTTTCCCGATGTATGCGGACTGGACGGGGAGACAGCTGCCAGAGTGCTTCCTCTTGGGGCAAAGATCGGCGCAGCGATGAAAAAAAGCCTGGGCTGTGCTGGATTTAATCTGGTTCAGAACAATGGAGAGGCTGCCGGACAGACGGTGATGCATTTTCATATGCACGTGATCCCGCGCTATGAGGGAGGGCCTTCCATCGTGGGCTGGACGCCGGGAACGGCATCAGGGGATGAACTTGCTCAGCTGGCACAGAGGATAAAGGACAGCTTGTAAAGACAGCGATGAGCAGAAAAATGGATGTGGAGTCCAGAGAAAAGTTTGAGGGGATGTATCTGAAGTATCAAGGGGTTTTAAGGCGTCTTGCCTATGAGTATGAAATACCTCCTGACTATATTGATGATGTAGTTCAGGATACATTCGTGTCGTTTGCTCAGTATGACTATTCTCTTGAGCAGTCGGAGCAGGGAAAGAAAATACTGCTGGGACGGATCCTCAAAAGCCGTTGCATGGATTTTCACAGAAGACTGGGGAATAAGCCCTGTCAGGATGTAGATGATGAGGATTTTATAATGGAAGAATTCAGGATACAGTCCGGGAGGCAGAGTATTCCGGACTTTGTTGCGAGCAAGGAGAGATGTTTTGCCATTTTGGAGGCCATTGAACGTATGCCGGAGAACTGGCAGCAGGTGGCAAATTTAAAGCTGATTGAAGGCAGATCCACAGAAGAGGTCTGTCAGATCCTGAATATCTCAGAAAAAGCCTGCTATTCCAGAGTGAGCCGCATCAGAAAATCTGTGGAAAAGCTTCTCAGGGATGAGAGCTGGCCATAAAAGCGGGAATCAGGTAAAGGGCGTAAAACGGAGCAGATCTGCGGACTCTACGGATGGTATCATCAGATAGAGCTTTTGCGGTCTCTGGGAGTACACAGATCTGTAAAGCAGAAGGCAGCTGTCAGGAACGGCTGGCGCAGGATTCGATCAGTGACATGACAGTTTCTACGGCATGGTTTAACTGGCTGGTCTCCATGGCCCTGATATAGGAGGCGCGGCTGGCATAGAGCTCAGTCACCGCATCACAGAGAGCGTCATCGGTGATAGCCTCTTCTTCCAGGACTTTGCTGAAACCCTGCTTTGCAAAGGAATTAGCGTTTAAGATCTGATCGCCTCGGCTGGCAGCAGCAGACAGAGGGATCAGCAGGTTGGGCTTTCTGAGGGCTAAAAGCTCGCAGATTGAGTTGGCTCCCGCACGGGATACCACGATGTCAGCAGCCGCAAAAAGGTGCTTTAAAGGAGCGTCTACGTATTCATACTGCACATAGCCTTCTGTGCTGATAAGTGATTCATCCAGATTGCCTTTTCCGCAGATATGTATGATCTGGAAGGAAGGCAGAAGGCGTGGAAGGACGCGGCGTACCGCAGTATTGACGGCTACAGAGCCCAGACTGCCGCCGATGATCAGCAGAACCGGTTTATCGCCTTTTAAATGGGCGTAGGCCAGGCCGGAGGCACGGTCGCCTTTAAGAAGCTCCGCACGGATAGGGGATCCGGTGAGAATCGCCTTGTCTTTTGGAAGGTATTTTAAGGTCTCAGGGAAATTGCAGCAGACCTTTGCAGCAGAGGGGATACAGATTTTGTTTGCCAGTCCGGGTGTCATATCAGACTCATGGATAATGGTTGGGATTTTATAATGCTTTGCTGCCAGCACGACTGGCACAGCTACAAAGCCGCCCTTTGAAAATACCACATCGGGTTTATACCGTTTTAAGAGACGTCTTGCCTCAGCATAGCCCTTGATAACGCGGAATGGATCTGTGAAGTTTTTTATATCAAAATACCGGCGCAGCTTGCCTGAGGAGATCCCGTCATAGGGAATCCCGGCGTTTTCAATCAGCTTGCGCTCCATGCCCTGATAGGAACCGATATAGCGGACTTCATATCCAGCCTCTTTCAGAGAAGGAAGCAGGGCCAGATTGGGGGTAACGTGTCCGGCAGTACCGCCGCCGGTCAGAATGATTTTTTTCATAAATGGCCTCCTGAAGGTAAAACATCTACTATTATAGTAAGCATTAACTGCAAAAAGTCAACCCTAAAGCATAAGGGAACTTAAGGAGATTTGGTAAACAGAGGTGCCCCGTGGGAAAATTTTACAGTAATCAACCCAATCAGAATATTATCATGCAGAGGAAACTGGAGAAAATATGTGGTCTTTCAGACGAGCAGATCCTGAGGGAGTTTGAAAAAGCCCAGAAAAATACCTGCCCTTTGCCGATCAAACCGCCGCCTGCGGATGAGTTTGAACGCATTTGCAGGCGGGTGGAGGCAGAACGCAGGAAAATGCTTACCGCTCCGCAACGGGTTAAATGGAAACGGGTGGCCGCTGTAGGACTGCTTGCGGCAGCGCTGACTGGCAGCGGATGTTTTGTGGCTTTGGGGAGAAAGTCGTATTTTTATCGGGAGAGAGAGGCTGGGGGAAGTGTTGTACTGAATAATGATTCAAATAAGCGGAAATTCGACACGGAAGAGGAAGCACATCAGAAAATACAAGAAACGTTAGGAATTAGATCGCTAAAATTTGGCTATAAACCGTATGAAATGATATTTAAGGAATTGATTATTGAAGGTGGGGTGGCTAAACTTAGATTTGAAATAAACGGAATGAATGCATTTTTAATGGAATCTAAGTATGAGACAAATGTGTCGTTTAGTCATAAGTCAGATTTAAAATACGAGGACGAAATAGTAAACAAGTGGTTGGGAAAAAAGATTGAAATTTATAGTGAAAACCTAACAGATGGAGTGGTAAGATATGAGACGATGTTTGTTGTGAATGGTGTGTATTATAGGTTTACTGCTCCAATGGAAAAAAATATTTTTTATAAAATGTTGGAAAGTATTGTGGAGGAAAAATGAAAAAGATAATAGTTAGTTTGGGACTTATAGTTATTTCAATGCAGTTAATGATGCTCAATGTATTTGCAGTGTCTGATACATATAAAAAACCTAAGCCAGTAACAATAAAATCTAATTTACTAGAAAAAACAATTCAAAAAAGTAAGGCATCGGAGCAGGCAACTGCTAGGGGAGATTTTTTTATAGGGGCAGATATTGTGATTTCAAACGAAGGAAATGGCAATATAGGGGGGCTCGCAATAGCGTATTTGGATGTTGGTGTTGAAGAGGTATATATTAGTGTTTATTTAGATCAATATGATGAAAAAGCTGATATTTGGCGTCAGGTTGCTTATTATGATGCAGAGTATTATGCAGAAGATTATCCGGATGGACTAAATAGCCCATCATTAAATGTTACCTTTAAAAATCAAAAAAAGGGCCACTACTACCGTTTACGAGGCGCCTTCTCAGCTGTAAAAGACAGCCAATTCGAAGGCTTCAGCCCAGTAACCGACGGTATCTGGATCGAATAATCCCACCCCGTCTACATCCACCAAGGAAGGAGCGCTCAAATGCAGAATCTAAGAGAAAAACTCCAACGCTTTATGATCGGCCGCTATGGTGCGGACCAGCTGGGACGGTTTTTGTCGTGGGTGGTTGTTTTATTGGCGCTGTTCAGCTGCTTTATACGGTCATACTGGATCCTTTCATTTATCCGCGGTCTGCTTCTGCTGCTGCTCATCATTCTTTACGCCCGCATCATTTCCAGAGACATCTCCAGGCGCAGCAGGGAGAACGAAGCTTACCTGCGCTTTCGTTTTCACATCACAGAAATCTGGAAAAAGTGGAGGTTTCGTCTGAGCGAAAGCCGAAGATACAGGATTTTTTGCTGCCCCAACTGCAAACAGAAGATCCGTATTCCCAGAAATCACGGAAAGGTAAGCATTCACTGTCCAAAATGCGGAAATGATTTCATAAAAAACACTGGGGCAAAGAAATAGTAATTATTCAGTCCTGCGATCTTCCTGCCAGACTGCCGCACATATTTCCGCACAAGTTGCCGCATGGATGAATAGTTACAAAAAATAACACAGATGTTTATATGTTTCTGTTTGAACAGTTACAATCATGTAAAACGCTGGAAGAAAGTGGTAAATCCGCTGATTCCGGCGTTTTTGCTTTGTCCGTGTATCCGACCAGGGGAATCAGCGCCCGGTTTTTATATCAATTTACATAGAATTTACAAAACTTATACCATAACTTGCTTTCTCCAAATGTAAAACTTTTGTATACTCCACAATGTAACGAGGAACACAAACACATAAAAATATAGCGCAAGGCGCAAAAAGCGGAGGAACAATATTATGAAAAAGAATGGTAAGAAGATTCTGGCAGCGGTTGGTTCTGTAGTGATGGCCGCAGGGATGCTGGCAGGCTGCGGCAGCTCTTCTGCAGAGACGACTACTGCTGCAAAGCAGACCACAAAGGCAGCAGAGCAGACAGACGCTAAGACAGAGGCGGCAAAGGAAACAGCCGACTTAAGCGGCTCCATCAGTATGGTAGGCTCGACTTCCATGGAAAAATTTGCAAATGCTCTCAGCGAGACATTTATGGAAAAATATCCAAAGGTAACAGTAACAGCTGAATTTGTTGGATCCGGCGCAGGCGTTGAAGCAGTTGCAAATGGTTCCGCAGATATTGGAAATGCCTCCAGAAACTTAAAGGATGAGGAAAAGGCAAAGGGCGTCGTTGAAAATATTGTAGCGATTGACGGAATCGCAGTTGTAGTAGATCCCGCAAACACGGTAGAAGACCTGACAAAGGATCAGCTGGCAGGTATTTATGACGGCACTGTGACAAACTGGAAGGATGTAGGCGGAAGCGACGCGCCGATCGTAGTAGTGGGCCGCGAGTCTGGTTCCGGCACCAGAACTGCCTTTGAAGAGCTGTTAAAGCTGGAGGACAAGTGCAAGTACGCCAATGAGTTAGACAGCACCGGTGCGGTAATGGCAAAGGTTGCTTCCACACCTGGAGCTATCGGCTATGTATCTTTGGACGTACTGGATGACACAGTAAAGGCATTAAAATTAGACGGATCCGAACCAACCGAGGAGAATATCAAGGCTGGAAACTACTTCTTGAGCCGTCCGTTCGTAATGGCAACCAAGGGTGAGATTTCTGAGCAGAATGATCTGGTAAAGGCCCTGTTCGATTTCATTCACTCTGAGGAAGGCACTGAGCTTGTCAAGTCCGTAGGACTGATCTCCGTAGATAAGTAATCAGATACGCGAAAGGAGACGATCTGCAATGACAACGGAAACATTTTCCATACGTTCCCATCATGGCAGCAAGTCCGGCGTTGAAAAAGCTGCACAGGTGATTTTCACCGCTTGCGGCTTTTTCGCTGTTCTGGCTGTTGCATCCATTACGTTATACATGGTGATCAGCGGTGCGCCCGCTCTGTTTCAGGTAGGAATTACCGATATCCTGTTTGGAACAGTCTGGAAGCCTGACGCTGCGGATCCCAGCTTTGGTATTTTATATGTTATTCTGACTTCCATTGTGGGAACCTTCCTTGCCATTCTGATCGGAGTTCCCATTGGCGTGATGACGGCGGTTTTCCTGGCAGAGGTAGCGCCAAAGAAGGTTGCCAATATCGTCCGTCCGGCAGTTGAGCTTTTAGCGGGTATTCCGTCTGTAATCTACGGACTGCTGGGTATCCTGATCTTAAACCCGCTGATGTATAAGCTGGAGCTGATTATTTTCAAGGGAACAGACCATCAGTTTACCGGCGGAGCCAATCTGATCTCGGCGGTGCTGGTGCTGGCCCTGATGATCCTGCCCACCGTGATCAATATCAGCGAATCGGCTCTCAGAGCCGTACCGGGGCATTTAAGAAGCGCATCCCTGGCGTTGGGGGCCACTAAGATCCAGACGATTTTTCAGGTGGTTCTTCCTGCTGCAAAGTCGGGCATCATCACAGCTATCGTCCTGGGAATCGGCCGTGCCATCGGAGAGGCCATGGCGATCAGCCTCGTATCGGGAAGTTCTGTTAATATTCCGCTGCCCTTTAATTCCGTTCGTTTCCTTACTACTGCTATTGTGTCCGAAATGGGATACGCCTCTGGCCTTCACAGGCAGGTGCTTTTTACCATCGGCCTTGTGCTGTTTGCATTTATTATGCTGATCAATATCAGCCTTACGAGAATACTTAAGAAGGGAGACCATAAAAATGACAGGTGAAGCCGCAGTTAATGTCGATGAACGTTCTGCTGTCAGAGAAAGCATTTACGGAAAACACGTCCGTTCGGCGGATGTAGCGCTTACAGGTGTGATCTACGGCTGCACAGCTATCTCCCTGCTCCTTCTGGTTGGTATTCTGGGATATACCTTTGTAAGGGGTATACCCCATGTGACCTGGTCTTTCTTAAGCACAGCCTCCAGCGCCACCAAGGGAACGGTCGGTATCCTGGGAAATATTATCAATACCCTTTATATTGTTGTGATTACGCTGCTGATCGCTACTCCGCTGGGCGTAGGCTCGGCCATTTATTTAAATGAATACGCAAAGCCGGGAAAAGTAGTGCGCGTGATCGAATTTACCACAGAAACACTGTCCGGTATCCCATCCATTATTTTTGGTCTTTTTGGAATGGTATTTTTTGGGAATACACTGGGGCTGGGATATTCTATCCTTACCGGCGCGCTGACGCTGACTCTGATGATCCTTCCGCTGATTACCCGCACAACCCAGGAGGCCTTAAAGACGGTTCCTGACAGCTACCGCCACGGCGCGCTGGGAATCGGTGCTACCAAGTGGTATATGATCCGCACGATCCTTCTGCCAAGCGCTATGCCCGGTATCATCACTGGAGTAATCCTGGCTATCGGACGTATTGTAGGAGAGTCCGCCGCGCTGCTGTTTACCGCGGGAAGCGGTTACTATCTGCCGAAAAACCTGCTTACAAAGATGTTCGAGTCCGGCGGAACGCTGACCATTCAGCTGTATCTGTTTATGCAGAAGGCAAAGTACAACGAGGCCTTCGGAGTTGCCGTCGTTCTTCTGGTGATCGTCCTGGGAATCAACGGCCTTGCAAAATATCTGTCCCATCGTTTCAACGTGGAAACGAGATAAGACCAAAGGAGAAAAACTGTGGAAAACAAGGTAAAGATCTCCACACAGAACCTGAATCTGTATTACGGAGAGAATCACGCGTTAAAAAACATAAATCTGGATCTCTATGAAAATAAGATCACTGCCTTTATTGGCCCTTCCGGCTGTGGAAAGTCTACTTATCTGAAAACCTTAAACCGTATGAACGATCTGGTTCCCAATGTAAAGATCGAGGGAACGGTGCTTCTTGACAATGAAAATATCTATGATCCTCAGGTAGATACCACCCTGCTGCGTAAAAAGGTGGGAATGGTGTTTCAGCAGCCCAATCCGTTTCCAATGAGCATCTATGATAATATCGCCTACGGCCCCAGGATCCATGGCATCCGCAATAAGGCCCAGCTGGATGAGATCGTAGAGCGCAGCTTAAAGGGCGCGGCCCTCTGGGATGAAGTTTCAGACCGTTTAAAGAAGTCGGCGCTGGGGCTTTCCGGCGGCCAGCAGCAGCGCCTGTGTATTGCAAGAGCGCTGGCAGTGGAGCCGGAGGTGCTCTTGATGGATGAGCCAACGTCCGCTCTGGATCCCATTTCCACCTTAAAGATTGAGGATCTGATGGATGATCTTAAAAATAAATATACGGTTGCCATTGTTACCCATAATATGCAGCAGGCAACGCGTATTGCTGACCATACGGCCTTCTTCCTGGTGGGAGAGGTTGTGGAGTATGCGCCTACGGATGAACTGTTTACCATGCCAAAGGACAAACGCACAGAGGACTATATTACAGGACGTTTCGGTTGATGGGATTTCTATAGCCGGAGATTGACAGAAAGGGAAATGATATGACGGTTCGCGTTACTTATGAACATGAATTAGAAGAATTAAACAAAGATTTAAGGGAAATGGCTCTGATGGTGGAAAGGGCCATTGAGCAGACCTTTGTGGCTTTTGAAGATCAGAATTATACGCTTGCTGAGGACGTGATCAAGGGAGACCGTCTGGTAAATGACATGGAGCGCTCTATTGAGTCCCGCTGCCTGTCTCTGATCCTGCGCCAGCAGCCGGTAGCCTGCGATCTGCGCCAGATCTCCACGGCATTAAAGGTGGTAACGGATCTGGAGCGCATCGGCGATCATGCTTCTGACATTGCAGAACTGATCCTGCGCATCCGCAGCGAGCACGCATATCACATCGTAAAGCACCTTCCCGCTATGGCCCAGGAGGCCCAGAAGATGGTGCATGATGCGGTTGAAGCCTTTATTACGCAGGATCTGGAGGAGGCTACCAAGATTATCCACATGGATGATGAGGTAGATAGTCTGTTTAATAAGGTGAAAAATGACGTGATCAATCTGTTAAAGTCATCTCCGGATCAGGCTGATCAGGGAATTGATCTGCTGATGATTGCCAAGTATCTGGAACGCATCGGTGATCACGCCGTAAATGTGTGCGAATGGACGGAGTTTTCAAAGACGGGAGCCTTAAAACACGTCAGAATTATGTAAACAAATACGGATTACAGGTAATCTGCAAAAAAATACACAGGTACGAAGAGGCCGCGGCTAATCTGAGCCGGCGGCCTTTTCTGTTTCAAACGGAAAGGGGTTCATCCTGGCTTTCCGGCAGAATTATTCTGGCCGCCTGGCTTTTTACCTGGTATAATGGGTATGATAGATGTTAATCAGGAAGGAAAGAGTTAAATGAATATAGATTTTATAATATTGGATTTCATACAGAAGCATATGCGCTGTGAAATGCTGGATGCTGTGATGCCGGTCATTACAGCATTGGGAAACGGCGGGCTTATATGGATCGCCATGACGGCGATCCTGCTTTGCTTTCCAAAAACACGCAGACTGGGAGCCGGTATGGCAGTCAGTCTGGCGCTTGAAGCGGTTTTATGCAATGTGATACTGAAACCCCTGGCAGCCCGCACGAGGCCCTTTGACATCCGTACAGAAATTGTGCTTTTAATTGCCAGGCCTCATGATTATTCGTTTCCTTCCGGTCATACAGGGGCTGCCTTTGCCGCCGCGGCTGCCCTTTACTTTGGAAAGAGCCGCGGGTGGATACCAGCAGGGATACTGGCGGTCCTTATGGGCTTTTCAAGATTGTATCTTTATGTGCACTATCCGACAGACGTTCTGGGAGGAGCGCTCCTTGGAATAATCACTGGCTGGATGTCGGTTCGCTTTTTGGAAAAAGCAGACTGCCTCCGGGGAGAAAGAAAATGCTGATATTATTCCGTCATTCCCCAAACACAGCACGGTAATCTGCCTGGAATTTGGCGATTCCCTGGTCGGTCAGCGGGTGTTTTGTCATCTGCTCCAGAACCTTATAGGGAACCGTGGCAATGTCAGCCCCGGCCTTGGCGCAGTCGATCACATGGATGGGGTTGCGCACGCTGGCAGCGATGATCTGAGCGGGAATATCGTGCATCTGGAAAATCTCGGTGATATCGCAGATCAGGTCAATACCGGGCATGGAGATATCATCCAGGCGGCCCAGGAAGGGAGACACATAGGCAGCTCCTGCGCGGGCGGCCAAAAGAGCCTGGGCTGCGGAGAAAATTAGGGTCACGTTGGTTTTGATCCCTTCAGATGCCAGTACCTTTACGGCTTTGAGACCCTCAGTGGTCATGGGGATCTTTACAACCATGTTGGGATGGATGGCTGCGATCTCACGTCCTTCGGCGATCATTCCTTCTGCGTCTGTGGTGGTGGCTTTTACCTCTCCGCTGATGGGCCCGTCTACAATAGATGCGATCTCGGCAATCACTTCTTTGAAATCACGGCCCTCCTTGGCGATGAGAGAGGGATTTGTGGTAACTCCGCAGATGATCCCCATATCATTTGCTTTGCGGATGTCGTCTACATTAGCAGTGTCGATGAAAAATCTCATAAACAAAATCCTCCTCATTCCATTTTGCGGCAGCTCGCCCGATGGGCGGGCGTTAGAGGCCTGTTTTCGCCGGACAGATACAGGTCTTAAGCCCGATTTCTCTTCTTCCGGGCTGCCGCCGTGTTTGATACTGGTTTACATATTCATTATAACGCGTGTCAAAGCAATGTCAAGCAAAGTAATGCAAAAAAATGCGGTAATCTGCACAATATATCATATAAATATATTTAATATCATAAAAAACGCATAATAACGCAGGGAAACAAAGAGGATGGACGCAAAAACGCGCAAATACGCCGCCTTGAATCGCTGCAAAGCATTCATAAAAGGCGGGATGTAATGGCAGCCCTATAAAAAATCCAATCCCCGATTCCTGTATCCAAACGCCATCTCGCCCTCCACAGATCCGTCGCTGATTAACGCCGTGAATGCTTCAATACCGCATACATGATAGCGGGACACGGTGTTCAGCTTTACCGGGTCTACAAGGGCAATGACCCTTCGGGAGGAACCGATCAGCTGCCGCTTAATGCTTACTTCTTCTGGATAGGGGATCGTCATGCCGTACTCAGGATGAATAGCGTAGACCCCCATAAAGCAGAGATCCGGGTGGTAGGCGGCCGCCTGAGCGGCGGCGGTTTCTCCCACTGTGGTCATGGAATCCTTTAACAGATCTCCGCCCAGTACGATGACTCTCACCCTCTCCTTCATGGAGCACACATGAGCAATACTGTAGCTGTTGGTCAGCACGGTCAGCTTCATATCAGAAGGGATATTTTTGGCAAACTGCAGGTTTGTGCTGCTGCCGTCGATCGCCACCAGCTGATCCGGCTCCAAAAATCCAAGAGCCCGCTCGGAAAGCTTTTGTTTCAGCTCCACATTGGCGCTTTCACGGTCAAAAAATCCGATGACCGGCCGTTCTAAGGGGATTGCACCGCCAAAGACCCGCTTTAACATTCCCTTTTGGTCTAAGTCCAGCAGATCCCGGCGTACGGTATCCTCGGATACCTGAAGGTCGGCGGCCAGCTGGCTGACTACGACCTTTCCTGAGGTGTGCAGTTTATTTAAGATCTGCGCCTGTCTTTCTTCTTTCAGCATAAATAAATTCTCCTGATCTGCAGTGTAGTTGACAAAAAAGGGGGAAAAGCGTTTTGCCTGACAGCGCCGAAGGGGCGCTGCCTCTTAACGCTCTGCTTTTTCCCGCATCATTATTTCAATATAGGCAAGGATCAGCGGAGCCACGCCCTTTGCCTCATTTTTAACAACAGGCTCTCTCATATAGTAATCAAAGGTTCCTTCCCGCATTTCCTTATTTCCAAGGCCTGCTACGAGACAGATACCGCCCAGCTGCAGCTCGCCGTTTTCCTCAGAGAGATATTTTTCGCAGATGCCGTCAAACGCCTTCCTGCCGAAAGCAAAATAGCGTTCATCCAGATAACCCAGGCGCACGCTTTTCATAATGGCATATGCGAAAATAGCAGATCCTGAGGTCTCCAGATAGTTTGGCTGGATGCGTCCGCGGTTCACTACCTGATACCACATACCGCTTTCCTGATCCTGGTAGGGCAGCATGGCGTCGATGAGCTCCTTATAGACAGCGCCCAGCTGTGCCTTTTCTTCGGCCATCTCCTCCGGCATCACCTCCATGGTGTCAACCAGAGCCATAGCGTACCAGCCCAGAGCGCGGAGCCAGAAATTGTCGGACAGTCCGGTGACAGGATCGCACCAGAAGGCCTCTCTGGAATCATCATAGGCGTGGTAATACAGGCCGTTTCTTGTGTCGCGCATCAGGTCATACACATGGAGGAACTGCTCATAGGAATCGCGGCAGTTGGCTTTATTGTTGTATTCTACCTCATACTGCATATAGAAAGGCTGTGCCATGTAAAGTCCATCCATCCAGATCTGGTTGGGATAGATCATCTTGTGCCAGAAATTGCCCGTAGAGGTCCGGGGCTGTCCCTTTAGCTGGCTGTAAACTGTATCGATGGCTTTGCGGTATTTTTCCCGGCCTGTGAGCTTATACAGGTCAAACAGCGTCTTGCCTGCATTTACGTTGTCCAGATTGTATTCCTTCGGATCATACGACTGGATGGAGCCATCCTCGTTTACAAAATAGTTGATAAAGGAATCGGCAAATTCCAGATATTTCTTATTTCCTGTAATGTGGTACAGCTCGATGACTGCCTTGATCATACATCCGTCGATATAGTTCCAGGTGGATTTTCCGCCGCTTTTGATCTTCTCAATATTCCATACAGGGGCCTGAGGTGTGCTTTTTTCCAGCAGCTGGTCAATGTAGTTGTCTAAAATCTTCATTTTGTTCTGCGCTCTCCTTTATACATATAAAATAGTAGCATAAATGTAAGTGTTTTCAAAGACAAGGGGAATGCAAATGGGTTGTAAACGTTTGCAGTGGGAAAACGGGTAATAAATACCATTGTAATTCCATATTTCTTTGAATTGATTTAGTGAAAAATACCTTATAATATGCCCGAAGTGTTATTTTTCGCTCTGAAAACATCTTATCATAAAAAAATAAAGATTAAAACTGGGCATATTGCATAAAAATAAAGTATAAAAATGTGCACAATACATAATTGACAACTGTATGGTATGATGATATTATGAAAACATCAAAGGAAATGAGCACGTTTACTGAAAAGGTAACAAATTTGTAAACGCTTACCTATAAGAAGTGCACAGTTTCCAAAACAACGTTGCAAACCTTTGCAAAATGTGTAAGCAAAGGGGAGGAAAAGAAAGGGAGAGTAAAATGAAGAGAAATTTGAAAAAAGCAGCATCTCTGGCTCTGGCATCCACTATGGCACTGTCTTTGGCGGCCTGCGGCAGCTCTGGTTCCACAGAGACCAAGGCAGCAGATTCCAAGGCAGCTGAGGGAGACAGCAAGGCGGCTGACAGCGCGGCGAGCGGCGAGGAAGTAACACTGAAGTTCTCCTGGTGGGGCGGTGACAGCCGTCACGAGGCAACTGAGAAGGCAATCGAAGCGTTCATGGCGAAGTATCCTAATATTAAGGTAGAAGCAGAGTACGGCGCATGGAACGGCTGGGAGGAGAAGCAGGCGCTTGCAATCCAGGGCGGCAACGCGGCAGACGTAATGCAGATCAACTGGAACTGGATTACCTCCTACAGCGGCAATGGAAAGAACTTTGTAAATCTCAATGATTACAGCGATGTGATCGACTTAACACAGTTCGATCAGGATGTGCTGGATCAGTGCAAGATAGACGACAAGCTGATGGCAGTGCCGATTTCCTTAACAGGACGTCTGTTCTACTGGAATAAGACGACCTTTGACGAGGTTGGATGCGACATTCCTACCGATGAGGCATCTCTGCTGGCAGCAGGCGAGGCATTTAAGGCCAAGGGCGACGATTATTATCCTCTGGCTCTGGGCGAGTATGACCGCCAGATCTTCCTTGTTTACTATCTGGAGAGCAAGTACGGCAAGCCCTGGGTAGAAAACGGCGAGCTGCAGTATACACAGGAAGAGATCCAGGAGGGCATGGATTTCATCACAAAGCTGGAAGAGAATCATGTAATTCCTACTCTGGCAACTCTGCAGGGCGATATGGCAGACTCCATCGATAAGAATGCCAAGTGGATCAACGGTAAGTACGCAGGCATCCTTGAGTGGGATTCCTCTGTAAGCAAGTTTAAGAAAGCTATCGAAGAGAGCACCGACAAGCCAGGACAGGAACTGGTGATCGGCGAATTCCCCAAGTTTGGCGATTACAACGGCGGATTTACAAAGGTATCCATGGCATTTGCGGTTTCTGCAAACTCTGAGCATCCAAGGGAAGCAGCTATGCTGATCAACTTCCTGCTAAATGATGATGAGGGCATTGAGATCTCCGGTACAGAGAGAGGTATCCCGTGCTCCAAGAAGGCCCTTGAGATCCTTAACGAGAAGGGCATCGGCGACGAGATGGTTAAGGAAGCAAACGCCAAGGTAACTTCCTACAGTAAGTTCCCTCTGGATCCATATTTTGAGCACAACGACTTAAAGGCAAATCCTGACGGCGTATACTACAAGGTATTCGGCAAGCTGTCTGCAGGACAGGAGACCTCCGCAGAGGCAGCACAGGAGCTGATAAAGGGAATCGAAGAGTGCTACAGCAACTATCAGTAAAGTGATTTTTCCTGCGCTGCGCCATCCGGATGCAAAACCGGACGCAGCAGCGCAGTGTAAGAAACGGCAGAACATAAACACGGCAGCGTCTGAAAAGGCGCTGCCCCTTTACAGGGGCCGCCGGCCATATTAGGTATCCGCTGTCCGGAGCGCTGTTTGACGACAGCGTTCCGGAAGGCCGATACATGACAGGAATGGATTATGACAGAAAAAGAAATCAGAGAAGCAGTTAAAAACAAAGAAAACTACAGCAGCATTGTTACATATTTTAAGACACTGAAAATTCTCAGCGAGACAGACCTGGCTCTGCTGATCGACATTATAGAAGAGATGTCCCCTGAGATCTATGAGCATTACAGAGCGCTTCAGGACATCTTCCGCGAAGGCATCAGAACACAGCTGGAGGGCCGTAACAGGGCCTTCAGTGAACCGCTCGCATACGCCGTGAAAAAGGGCTGCGCTACAGGCACGCTTCTGGCGGAAAAGTATGCGGACTGCGTATAAAGCACCAAATAAATGGAGGTAACCATTATGAAGAAAAAGAAAGGATTCTGGGCATTAAATATCGGCCTTCTCTACATCCTGCCCTGGCTGGTTGGGTTTATCCTGTTTAAGGTATATCCCTTCCTCTCATCCCTTTTCTACAGTTTTACAAACTATGACCTTTTCAATGGCATTACCAAGTACGGGCTGATGAACTATGAGAAGATCTTTACAGATCCCGACATCATCCGTGCTTTTGTGGTAACATTCAAATATGCCATTTTTGACGTGCCCTTAAAGCTGATGTTCGCTTTGTTTATCGCCTACATTCTGAACTTTAAGTTAAAGGGCGTGAATTTCTTCCGTACCGCATATTACATCCCTTCCATCCTGGGAGGATCCATCGCCATTGCGATCCTGTGGAGAGCCGTATTTAACACAGATGGCCTGATCAATACTGTTTTAGGCGTGTTTGGCATTCCGGCAATCAACTGGATGGCCGGCGACATGAGCGCCCTGATGGTAATCGTGCTCCTGCGCGTATGGCAGTTCGGTTCCGCCATGGTTATCTTCCTGGCAGCCTTAAAGGGCGTGTCTGAGGATCTTTATGAGGCGGCTTCCATCGACGGCGCGGGCAAGTGGACCCAGTTTTTTAAGATCACGGTTCCCCTGATTACCCCCGTTATCTTCTACAACCTGGTTACCCAGTTATGCCAGGCATTCCAGGAGTTCAACGGACCGTTCCTGGTAACAAAGGGCGGGCCAAACGGAGCCACCACACTGATCTCCATGCTGATCTACAACAACGCATTCCTGCGCCACAAGATGGGTATGGCAAGCGCCCAGGCGTGGATTCTGTTCCTGATCACCATGACGATGACAGTTATTGCATTCGTAAGCCAGAAGAAGTGGGTTTACTATTCTGACGAGGATGGGAGGTAGAATCAGATGACAAGAGAAACCAAAAGAAAAATCAGCACAGTGATCCGCTACACCCTTCTGATCCTGGTAGGAATCATTATGGTATATCCCCTGATCTGGATGGTAGGCGCTACCTTTAAGACCAATTCCGAGATTTTCACCAGCGCATGGTTCATCCCGAAGAATCCGGTATTTGACGGCTATGACAACGCATTTAAGAGCTACGGCGGAAAGATCGACCTTGTAAAGTCCCTGATCAATACCTACAAGATCGTGATCCCGAAGGTAATTTTTACCGTAGTGTCCGCAACCATTACGGCATACGGCTTTGGACGGTTTAACTTTAAGGGAAAGGGCGTTCTCTTCGCACTCCTTATGTCCACACTGTTCCTGCCCCAGGTGGTATTAAACGCGCCGCAGTACATTATGTTCAATAACTGGAAATGGGTAAATACCTACCTTCCGCTGGTGATCCCATCCTTATTTGCGGCGGATACCTATTTTGTATTCATGCTGATCCAGTTCTTAAGAGGCGTTCCGAAGGAGCTGGAGGAGGCTGCAAAGATTGACGGCTGCAACACCTTAAAGACTCTGTGGTATGTGATTGTGCCAATGTTAAAGCCATCCCTGGTATCCTGTGCGCTGTTCCAGTTCATGTGGACCAACAATGACTTCCAGGGACCTTTAATCTATATCGCAGATATGCAGAAATATACCAACTCCGTATACCTGCGTATGTCCATGGACGGAGACGTAGGCTTCCAGTGGAACAGAATCCTGGCAATGTCCCTGATCTCCATTATTCCTTCCCTGGTAGTATTCTTCTGTGCACAGGACGCTTTCATCGACGGTATTGCAGCCGGCGGTGTTAAGGGTTAAAACTTACATTGTATTCTAACATGGGGATTCTCTTTGCGGGAGTCCCCCATTTTTATAAAAGATATCAGAATCCGCACCAGACGCCGGATCAGAAAAAGGAGACATAGTTATGGAATTAAAAGTGATCTACAAAAATGCCAGATGCGCCGTGATCGAGATTGCCGACGGAGGCCGCTACCACACTGCTTCATCCTGGACCATTTTCCTGAACCAGAAGGAAGTGGCAAAGACGGATAAGACGATTACCAGCCTGTATCATTTAACTCCTGACACCCAGTATGAAGTGGAGGCGGTCAATGAGCATGGAGAACGTATCATGTCCTATTTCTCTACCGATTATGAATTTGTTACCTTAAATGTCCGCGATTTCGGCGCAAAGGGTGACGGCGAGAGCGATGACACTCTCTTTATTCAGGCTGCTGTTATGGCCTGCCCCAAGCAGAGCCGCGTGCTGATTCCGGCAGGAACCTACCGGATCACCTCTCTGTTTTTACGGGATGACGTTTCCATTGAACTGGATGAGGGAGCTGTGCTGTCTGCTTTCACAGACCGGAGCCGTTTCCCTGTATTTGAGGGTATGGTCCAGAGCTATGATGAAAAGGGAGAGTATAATCTGGGTACCTGGGAGGGCAATCCCCTGCGTATGTTCACCGCTATTATTACTGGTGTAAATGTGAAAAATGTAACCATCTACGGGCAGGGAACCATTGAGGGAAATGCCAATAAGGAAAACTGGTGGAAAGATCCGAAGCTCATGAACGGAGCCTTTCGTCCAAGAATGGTATTTTTAGAGCGCTGTGAAAATGTAGTCCTTCAGGGAATCACGGTTCAGAACAGCCCAAGCTGGAACCTGCATCCCTATTTTTCTGATAATCTGCGTTTCCTGGATATGAAGGTGTTAAATCCGAAGGATTCCCCCAACACGGACGGCCTGGATCCTGAGTCCTGTAAAAATGTGGAAATTACAGGCGTATACTTCTCCCTGGGTGACGACTGTATCGCCATAAAATCCGGCAAGATCTACATGGGCGCCACCTACAAGCGCCCATGTGAAAATATCACCATCCGCCAGTGCTGCATGAGAGACGGACATGGCTCTATCACCATTGGAAGCGAGATGGCAGGCGGCGTAAAGAATCTGACGGTAAGAGACTGTATGTTCCTGCACACCGACCGGGGCCTGCGGATCAAGACCAGAAGAGGCCGCGGCAAGGACGCGGTAATCCAGGGCATTTTATTTGAAAATATCACTATGGATCATGTGATGACTCCATTTGTTATCAACTGCTTCTATTTCTGCGATCCTGACGGCCATTCCGAGTATGTGCGCAGCAAAGAGGCCGGCCCGGTGGATGACCGTCTGCCTGAGATCAGCACTCTGACCTTCCGCAATATCGAGGCGACCAACTGCCATGTGGCTGCCGCCTATATGTACGGGCTTCCGGAGAAGAAGATCGGCCGCGTAGAGATGGAAAATGTGCGTGTGACCTATGCCGAGAACCCCATGTGCGGCCAGCCGGCCATGATGGAGGGCTGCAGCAGGACAACCTGCCGTCAGGGCATTTACGCCAATAACATTGAGGAACTGGTGTTAAAGAATGTGGAGGTAAGCGGCCAGGAGGGGCCGGCTGTCGTCACGGAAAATATTGGAAATATGTAATTCGGAGGGGATAAAATGGCGGTTACGATCAAGGATATCGCAAAGAAAGCCGGAGTTTCCTATTCTACTGTCTCCAGGGCTTTAAATGGGGTAGGGGCCGGAGACACGGAGGCAAAGGCAAAGATACGCCGTCTGGCATCGGAGATGGGATATGTGCCCAATCAGGCGGCGATTCATCTGAAAAAATCGCGGTCCTATGTGATCGGACTGTATTTCTCTACCATCAGCAAAATGACATCGCCCTATGTTCTTCATGATGTGCTGACGGGGGTTTACAGCATCACGGGAAGTAAGTATAATGTAGTAGTCAAGGGTATTGATATGCATGAGCCGGGTACATTGAATCCCAGCTACTATGACGGCATCATCGTTCTGTCCCAGAAAAATGAGGATATGGATTTTATGAATGAGGTCATGGCGAAGGAGATCCCCATGGTGGTGATCTGCCGTTCTGTGGATATCGACGCTCCCAATGTGACCACTGACGAGGCCAGAGCCATGGAGCGGGCCATGTCGTACCTGTTGGATAACGGCCACAGGAAACTGGCAGTGATCGAGGGAAGGCCGGAGCTGGATTCCAACCGCCTGCGCCACCGGGGCTGGAGAATGGCCATGCGAAACCGTGGGATGGATCCCGATGCGGTGCCTGTGATCAATGGTACTTACCGCTATGCCAGCGGATACAGCGCGGCAAAACAGCTTCTGTCCTATGGGCCTACGGCCATCCTCTGCTTTAATGATGAGATGGCCTTTGGCGCCAGGACAGCCATCACTGAGGCGGGCCTGGCGGTGCCGGAGGATATTTCCCTGATCGGCTTTGATAACTGGGATTTGTCCGGGTATTCAGATATGCATCTGACTACCATAGAGCGGAATATGGGTGAGATCGCAAAAGAGGGAGCCAGGGTGCTCCTGCGCCGTCTGGACGAGGGCGTTATAGACAACCGGCGGATCTATCTCAACAACAAGCTCATTATTAGAAATACCGTGCGGAATCTAAATGAGGATTTATCCGACGAGAATGTTGTAAAACAAACAAAAAGAGAGGGCGAATCATGAAGAAACTGGAAGATTATGTAAGAAGTATCCCTGACTTTCCAGAGCCGGGGATCATTTTCAGAGATGTGACTTCTATTCTGCAGGACGCCGATGGCCTGCAGCTGGCTGTTGACAGCCTGAGAGCCATGGTAAAGGAACTGGACTATGATGTGGTCGTAGGACCAGAGTCCAGAGGCTTTATCTTCGGCGTGCCGGTGGCTTATGCGGAGCACAAGAGCTTTGTGCCGGTGCGCAAAAAGGGCAAGCTGCCCTGCGAGACTATTTCCGCAGAGTATGAATTAGAATACGGCACTGCCGAGATTGAGATTCATAAAGATGCTATCCGTCCAGGCCAGAAGGTCGTGATCGTAGACGACCTGATCGCCACCGGCGGAACCACAGAGGCGATCATTAAGCTGATCGAAGAACTGGGAGGCCAGGTAGTGAAGATCTGCTTTGTGATGGAATTAGCCGGTTTGAAGGGCAGAGAAAAACTGAAGGACTATGCTGTAGATTCGGCGATTGTTTACGAGGGAAAGTAAGCAGGAAAGAATGCAGGAATATATAAGAGAGGCTGACATTTTATGGAAGCCTCTTTTTGTGTTTGCCCCATCTGAAGAGGACACATATTTTTCACAATTTTCCCCAAATAAAATGGCTTGACAATAAAATATAATCTCTGTATAATACCAAAAGTTAGGACACTAACTAATTGGATGAATACAAAGAGGTGGAAGGATGCAGGATATTGAGTGCAGAATGGAAACAATGCATATGGGGCGAATGATCCATATGCTGTCTCACCAGCTGAAACGCAGGAATGTTCTTGAAGAACTGGCGCCGGACGAGGGACTTACAGGATCTCAGAGGCATATTATGAGATTTATCCTGCTGCGTACGCTTCATACAGACGTTTACCAGAAGGATATTGAGGAGGAATTTCGGATCCGCAAATCAACAGTGACGGGGATTCTGAAGCTTCTGGAAAAAAATGGGTTTATCCGAAGAGAAAGTGTCCAAAAGGATGCCAGATTAAAGCGCATCGTGCCTACGGCCAGGGCGGAGACGCTGCGCCCTCAGATCCAAGAACAGCTTAAGAGGACAGAGATTCTTCTGATGGAAGGCATACCGGAGGAAGAGATCAGAGTCTGGCGCAGTGTGATGTGCAGGATGTTCGGCAATCTTGTGCGGGCAGAAAAGGAAGCATTAAAAGCAAATAAAGACATAAAGGAGGAAGCAGGAAAAGATGAATAAATTACTGTTAAAATCGGTTCGGGAATACAAAAAGCAGTCGATTCTGGCTCCGTTTTTTGTATTGCTGGAAGTGCTTATGGAAGTTATGATACCTATGGAAATGGCAAAGATCATTGACATCGGCATCGCAAAGGGCAATCTGCCCTATATCATTCAGAGAGGCCTGATCCTGGTGGTGATGGCTATGCTGGCGCTGTATTTCGGCGTGGTAGCCGGAAGGATGGCCGCTGTGGCGGCGGCAGGCTACGCAAAGAATCTGCGCCACGATATATTCTACCGGGTACAGGAGTTTTCCTTTAAGAATATTGACCATTTCTCTACGTCCGGCCTTGTTACCCGTATGACTACGGATATCACAAATATCCAGATGGCTTATATGATGAGCCTCCGCCTGCTGGCCAGAGCGCCCATCATGGTAGTATTATCCTGGTTTATGACCCTGGTGATCAACCCGAAGATTGCTCTTTTGTTTCTGGTCGTGATCCCGGTTCTGGGCGGAGCGCTGATCTTTATCGCGAAAAAGGCCCATCCTCATTTTGTAAAGGTTTTTGATGAGTACGATATTTTAAATAATTCCGTTCAGGAAAATGTAAACGCTTCCCGCGTAGTAAAATCCTTTGTAAGGGAAGGCCATGAAATCGACAAGTTCCACGGCATTTCCAAATACGTGTATAAGCTGTTTACAAAGGCAGAGGGCATTGTGGCCTGGAACTCTCCTGTAATGCAGTTTGTAATGTATACAGTGATCCTTCTTTTAGTGGCGATCAGCGGAAAGAGCATTGCGTTTGGAACCATGGAGACCGGAGAGATGACGAGCGTCCTTGTCTACGCTATGCAGATTATGATGTCTCTTATGATGGTAACTTTTGTATTTGTGCTGATCATGATTGCTGAGGCGTCTACAGACCGTATCACCGGCGTACTCACTGAGGAACCGGAGATGCAGCCGAAGGAAAATGCGGTGAAAGAGGTTTTGGACGGAGGTATTGTCTTTGACCACGTAGACTTCAGCTACGCCGGCGAAGGCGGAACCCTTTCCTTAAAAAATGTGAACCTTTCCATCAAGCCGGGCCAGACCATAGGCATAATCGGCGGAACGGGAAGCTCCAAATCCACTCTGGTGCAGTTAATCCCAAGGCTTTATGACGTAACAAAGGGAAGCGTAAAGGTAGGCGGTATTGACGTAAGAGAGTATGATCTGGAATCACTGAGAGATCAGGTTTCCATGGTGCTTCAGAAAAATGTGCTCTTTACGGGGAGCATTTATGAAAACATCCGCTGGGGTGATGAAAACGCCACGGACGAAGATGTGGAGAGAGTATGCCGCCTGGCTCAGGCCGACGGTTTCGTAAAGGAGTTCCCTAACGGATATAATACAATGATCGTTCAGGGCGGCAATAATGTATCTGGCGGTCAGAAACAGCGTCTGTGTATTGCAAGAGCCCTGTTAAAGAAACCGAAGATCCTGATTTTAGATGACTCCACCAGCGCCGTGGATACAAAGACAGATGCCCTGATCCGCAGGGCGTTTAGGGAGGAGATCCCTGATACTACAAAGATCATCATTGCTCAGCGCGTTTCCTCGATAGAGGACGCAGACCAGATCATCGTTCTGGATGAAGGCGAGATCGTAGGTATCGGTACTTCTCAGGAGCTGCTGCGCACCAATGAGATCTATCGGGAAGTATACGAGTCACAGGTAAAAGGAGGCGGAGACGATGAGTGATAAGAAATCGAGAATTTCCAAAAATACCCTTCAGACGGCAAAACGTCTTTTGAAATATGTGACAGAGACCTATAAACTGCGCTTTTTCCTGGTGTTTATCTGTATCTTTATCAGCGCCGGGGCAAGCATTTCCGTATCTTTGTCTTTAAAATTCATGCTGGATGATTTTATCATCCCTCTGATCGGGCAGCAGAACCCGAATTTTGCCGGACTGTATCACGCTCTCGGCATTTTAGGCTGTATCTTCCTTGCGGGCGTGCTGGCTACGTTTACCTATACAAGGCTGATGGTTTATATTGGTCAGGGTGTGCTTAAGCGGATTCGCGACGATATGTTTGAGCATATGCAGACCCTTCCTATCCGGTATTTTGACCAGAATACAAACGGCTCTATCATGAGCCTTTATACCAATGACACCGATACCCTGCGCCAGATGATCAGCCAGTCTATCCCCCAGGCGCTCACCTCCTTCTTTACCATCATAGTGACCTTTATTTCCATGCTGGTATTAAGCCCGATTCTGACGGCTCTGGCGGTTCTGGTCATCTTCCTGATGCTGTTTGTGTCCAGGAAGATCGGCGGAAACAGCGGAAAGTATTTCGTGCGCCAGCAGGTGGCTCTGGCGGATGTGACCGGCTTTGTAGAGGAGCGCATGAACGGCCAGAGAGTGGTAAAGGTATTTAACCATGAGAGCAAGTCCAAGGAGGAGTTTGACCGGTTAAACGAGTCCCTCTTTGAGTGTGCTTCTCAGGCAAACACATTTGCCAACATTATGGGACCTGTAATCGGAAATATCGGAAACCTGCAGTTCGTGCTGACGGCAGTATTAGGAGGTTTCCTGTCTGTTATGGGAATTGGCGGCATCACTCTGGGTGTGATGGCTTCTTACCTGCAGTTTACAAAGAGCTTTACCCAGCCATTTATGCAGGTGGCGCAGCAGTTTAACTCCATCATCATGGCCCTGGCGGGCGCAGAGCGCATTTTCGCCCTGATCGATGAAAAATCAGAGACGGATGAGGGCTATGTAACCCTGGTAAATGCGAAAAAGGATGCAGACGGGGTGATCTCCGAGTGCAGAGAGCGCACCGGTATGTGGGCATGGAAGCATCCTCACAATGACGGCAGCGTGACCTACACGGAACTGACCGGTGACGTACGGTTTGAGGATGTGACCTTCGGCTATGATGAGGAGAAGGTGATCCTTCACAATATCAGCCTGTTTGCAAAGCCTGGACAGAAACTGGCTTTCGTAGGCTCCACAGGTGCAGGAAAGACTACCATTACCAATCTGATCAACCGTTTTTACGATATTCAGGAGGGCAAGATCCGCTACGACGGCATCAATATCACAAAGATCAAAAAAGACGATTTAAGACGTTCTCTGGGAATCGTGCTTCAGGATACCCATTTATTTACGGGAACGATCCGTGACAATATTCGCTACGGAAAGCTGGATGCTACGGATGAGGAGATTTATGCAGCTGCAAAGCTGGCCCATGCAGACCAGTTTATCCGTATGCTGCCAGACGGATACGATACCATGCTCAGCGGAGACGGCGAGGAACTGTCCCAGGGGCAGAGACAGCTTTTGTCCATTGCCAGAGCGGCCGTGGCGGATCCGCCTGTACTGATCTTAGACGAGGCTACCTCCAGTATTGATACGAGAACGGAGAGCATTGTACAGAAGGGCATGGATAACCTGATGAAAGGACGTACTGTCTTTGTCATCGCTCACCGTCTGTCCACCATTCGGAACAGCGATGCCATCATCGTTCTGGATCACGGACGGATCATTGAGCGGGGCGACCATGAGGATCTGATCCGCTTAAAGGGAACCTACTATCAGCTTTATACAGGAAAGCTGGAGCTTTCATAATATTATTTTAAGAAAAAACATCCGATGCAGGATAGGCGTCAGGTCTGCTGATGGCCGGCTGCTGTATCGGGTGTTTTTTTGTTTGAAGCCGCAGGTAGGGCGGACGCCGCCCGGCGGAGCCTGGTTCTTCCCTTTTTTCAAGGCGGGCCTTGCTTTTTCGCAGAAATAAAATTATAATGTAAACTAAACTATTTCTAGGAAAAAAGGTGACCACACATATGGGAAAAGAGGGAACAAAAGAAAAACTGGATATTGAACTGGAAGCGCCGGCTGATTTTACCAGCCCGGAGGTACTCTATCAGGATCTGATCCGAGCGATCCGCAAGTATCATCCGTCCGACGACCTTACCATGATCGAAAAGGCATATAAGATCGCCGATGAAGCTCACAGGGAGCAGAAGCGCAAATCAGGAGAGCCCTATATCATCCATCCGCTCTGCGTGGCGATTATTCTGGCCGATCTGGAGATGGATAAGGAGACTATTGCGGCAGGCCTTCTTCATGATGTGGTGGAGGACACCATTATGACACTGGAGCAGCTGACAAAGGAGTTTGGCTCCGAAGTGGCGTTTCTGGTAGACGGCGTTACCAAGCTGACACAGTTAAACTGGGATAAGGATAAGGTAGAGATCCAGGCGGAAAACCTGCGCAAGATGTTTCTGGCTATGGCAAAGGATATCCGCGTAATTATCATCAAGCTGGCGGACCGCCTGCACAATATGCGAACCGGAAAATACTGGAAGCCGGAGAAACAGAAGGAAAAGGCAAGAGAGACGCTGGAGATCTATGCTCCCATTGCGGACCGTCTGGGTATTTCAAAGATCAAGATCGAGCTGGATGATCTGTCCTTAAAATTTCTTCATCCGGAGGTATATTATGACCTGGTGGAGAAAGTGGATCTTCGCAAGGACGCCAGAGAGGCCTTTGTACAGTCTATTGTGGACGAGGTCAGGGAGCATATGAAGGAGGCAGGCATCGACGCCACCGTAGGGGGACGGGTGAAGCATTTCTTCAGCATTTATAAGAAGATGGTGAAGCAGAACAAGACCCTGGACCAGATTTACGATCTGTTTGCGGTTCGGATCATGGTGGAGACGGTGAAGGACTGTTATGCAGCCCTGGGCGTGATCCATGAGATGTATAAGCCCATTCCCGGCCGTTTTAAAGACTATATTGCCATGCCGAAGCCTAATATGTACCAGTCCCTTCACACTACACTGATCGGCAGTACGGGCCAGCCCTTTGAGATCCAGATCCGCACCTATGAGATGCACCGCACGGCAGAATATGGTATTGCGGCGCACTGGAAATACAAGGAAAGCGGCAGCGGCCAGGTGGCGGCCGGCAAGGAAGAAGAGAAGATGAGCTGGCTGCGCCAGATTCTGGAGTGGCAGAAGGATACAGACGATTCAAGGGAATTTTTAAATATGGTAAAGGGCGATCTGGATTTGTTCTCCGACAGTGTATACTGCTTTACGCCCTCAGGAGACGTAAAGACGCTGCCAAGCGGTTCTACGCCCATTGACTTTGCCTATTCGATTCACAGCGCTGTGGGCAACAAGATGGTTGGCGCAAGGGTCAATGGAAAGCTGGTTCCTATCGAATATGTGATACAGAACGGCGATCAGATCGAGATTATTACCTCCCAGAACTGCAAAGGCCCCAGCAGGGACTGGTTAAAGCTGGTGCGCAGCACCCAGGCAAAGACAAAGATCAACCAGTGGTTCAAGACCCAGATGAAGGAGGATAACATCGTCAGAGGCCGGGAAGCAGTTGAGCATTACTGCAGGGCCAAGGGGATCAACTGGGCGGAGCTTGGCAAACCGGAATTTATGGAAAAGGTTATGAACCGGTATGCCTTTAAGGACTGGGATTCCGTTCTGGCTTCCATCGGCCACGGCGGCCTTAAGGAAGGCCAGGTTGTCAACAAAATGGTGGAGGAACGGGAGAAGAAGCGCAAGCGAGAGATCACTGACGCGGATGTATTAGGCGGGATCGCCGATACGGACGGACGGGCCGGAGAAGCGACTGTTCGTAAGAATAAGAGCGGCATTGTGGTAAAGGGCCTTCACGATCTGGCGGTGCGCTTTTCCCGCTGCTGCAATCCGGTGCCGGGGGACGAGATCGTGGGATTTGTCACAAGAGGCCGGGGCGTCTCGATTCACCGGACGGACTGCATCAATGTGATCAATCTGCCGGAGGACGAGAGAGGACGCCTGATCGATGCGGAGTGGCAGGTGGCGGAGGCTGCGGGAAGCACGGAGCAGTATTCCACCGAGATCCAGATCTTTGCCAACAACCGGATCGGTATGTTTGCGGATATTTCCAAGGTATTTACGGAAAAACAGATCGATATTACTTCTATGAATGTGAGAACCAGCAAGCAGGGCAAGGCCACTATTATTATGACCTTTGATATTCATGGAACGGAGGAGCTGAACCGGATCACAGAGAAGATCCGTCAGATCGAAGGCGTGCTGGATATCCAGAGAACTACGGGTTAAATCAGCGCCGGGCTGGATCTCTTATACCGGAAATAAAGCCGGCATGGGAAAATACAGATATACCTGGGTATCTTTAAAAGGAGAATATATATGAGCGATTTCAGGATAAAAACGTGTGTGGTGGGATCTGTGAGCACGAACTGCTATCTGGTATACAATGAGAGCACCAAAGAAGCGGTGGCAGTAGATCCCGGAGACAATGGGGATTTTATTTTAAATAAATGCAGTGAACTGGGAATCCGTCTGACGGCGGTGCTGCTGACCCACGGCCATTTTGATCATATTTGCGCGGCGCCTCAGGCAGCCAGGGCCTTCGGCATCAAAATATACGCCTCTGAGACAGAGGACGCCATGCTGGCAGATACATCATTGAACCTGACCGGCCGTTATTTTGAGAGCGGGGTGAGCTTTCATGCAGACTGCCTGGTTCATGACGGGGAGGAGCTTGAGTTTCTGGGATACAAATGGAAGGTCATTGCCACGCCGGGTCATACGTCAGGATCTGTGTGCTATTATGTGCCGGAGGAGGATGTGATTTTTGCAGGAGATACGCTGTTTCAGGACTCCTATGGAAGGACGGATCTGCCTACGGGAAGCAGCAGGGAGTTAGTGGATTCTGTGATCCATAAGCTGTTTGTACTTCCAGAGGATACCATGGTATATCCGGGACACGGGGAGCCCACGACGATTGGATACGAGGCTGGGAATAACCCCATCGCGTGCTATAGATAAAAGAATCCATTTTTCTGTAAATGGATGTATCATCAAGAGAAAGCAGGAACAAAATGATCGGTTTACTGATACAGGATAATGCATACGAACAGGACATCAGAGAACTTCTGATGTCTTTTTATCCGGGTGAGACATACGCCCATGAAATAAAGGACGAGGTGGATTTCTATGTGCAGACCCGCTTTGCTGGAGAAAGCGCTGAAATCGCCCTCTGGGAACGGGCGGTGGAAGGCCAGGCGGCAGACGGCAATCCTCATTTGCCTGTGCCCGTGGGGCTGGAGGGCTGGAGGATGAGCGCATTTTCCAGAGCCTTCTGCGACCTGTCAGACCACAGTGAGACGAAGAATGTGATTAAACAGGCGTTCTACAGTATGCTGACACAGCGTACAGGCCATGAACTGCCCTGGGGGTCTCTGACCGGGATCCGTCCTACCAAGATTGCTCTGAGCCGTCTGGAAGAAGGCTGGAAGGAAGAGGAGATCCGTTCCTTTATGAAAAAGACCTATCTGGCAAGCGACGAAAAGATCGACTTAAGCATTGAGATCGCCTCCAGAGAAAAAAGACTGCTGGAGCCCCTGGATTATGACCGGGGCTACAGTCTTTATGTGGGAATCCCATTTTGTCCCACGACCTGTCTGTACTGTTCTTTTACCTCATACCCCATCAGCAGGTGGAAGGGCCGCACAGGCCTTTATCTGGAGGCCTTATTTAAGGAAATGGAATATGTGGCAAAGAAGATGAAGGGCCGTCCTCTGGACACCATCTATTTTGGAGGCGGAACGCCGACCTCCCTTCCTGCAGAGGATATAGATGCCATTCTGACAAGGCTGGACCGCCTTTTTGATACAAAAAATGCCCTGGAGTTTACCGTGGAGGCGGGCCGTCCCGACAGCATTACAGAGGAAAAGCTGCAGGTACTTAGAAACCACGGCATCACGAGGATTTCCATCAATCCCCAGACCATGAACCAAAAGACGCTGGATCTTATCGGCCGCCATCATACCGTGGAAATGGTAAAGGAAACGTTTCATATGGCGCGGGAGCTGGGCTTTGACAACATCAACATGGATCTGATTATGGGGCTGCCGGAGGAGGAACTGGATGATGTGAGCCGCACACTGGAAGAGGTCGAGGCCCTGCGTCCTGATTCCCTCACGGTTCATTCCCTGGCGATCAAGCGGGCCGCCCGCTTAAATATGTTTAAGGAAGAATACGGAGGTTTAAAGATCAGCAATACCCCTGAGATGATCGCCTTAAGCGAGGCCAGCGCCCGTCGTCTGGGGATGGAGCCGTATTACCTGTACCGCCAGAAAAACATGGCCGGAAACTTTGAGAACGTAGGCTACTCTCTTCCGGGCAAAGCGTGCATTTACAATATCCTCATTATGGAGGAACTTCAGACCATTGCCGCCTGCGGCGCGGGAACCACCACAAAGGTTGTATTTCCTGCAGAAAACCGCAGAGAACGGTGCGAGAACGTAAAGGAAGTAGAGCAGTATATCAGCAGGATTGATGAGATGATTGGGAGAAAGGAGAGGATACTGGGGGGATGCTTATAAACCGGCCTCTATGATTTTCCCGTTAATTTCCTCAAAACACTTGCAAAATAGAAAAAGTACATTACAATAGTAATCACGAAACAACCGTTCACAGCACATGACGAGTATGATTAAGATAATGGAGAAAATACTATGCCGTTAACAAAAAAACCAGTAACCGGAATGAAAGACATCACGCCTGCGGAGATGCAGATCCGTGAGTACGTTATGAACCAGATCCGTGAAACCTATAAAAGCTTCGGCTTTTCCCAGATTGAGACTCCCTGTGTAGAGCATATCGAAAACCTGACCAGCAAACAGGGCGGCGATAATGAGAAACTGATCTTCAAGGTATTAAAAAGAGGCGACAAGTTAAACCTGGAGACGGCGCAGGATGAGAATGACGTAACCGACAGCGGCCTGCGTTATGACCTGACGCTTCCACTGTCCCGCTACTACGCAAACAATGCCTCCAGCCTTCCAAGCCCCTTTAAGGCTCTGCAGATGGGCAGCGTATGGAGAGCGGACCGTCCACAGAAGGGCCGTTTCCGTCAGTTTACCCAGTGCGATATCGATATCCTGGGCGATCCCAGCAATTTAGCGGAGATCGAGCTGATTCTGGCAACCACCACTGCCCTTGGGAAAATCTGCCCTAAAAACGCATTTACCGTCCGTATCAATGACCGGGGCATCCTCTTTGGCATGGCCCGCTGCTGCGGCTTCTCAGAGGAGTCCATGGACAGCGTGCTCATCACTCTGGACAAGATGGACAAGATTGGCTTTGAGGGCGTAGAAAAAGAGCTGCTGGAAAATGGCAATGCCAGGGAAAGCGTAGACCGCTATCTGGAACTTCTTCGTACCGTTACAAGAGACGCTGAGGGAGTAAAGGCGCTGGGCGAGACCTTAAAGGATGTGATGGATCCGGCAGTCTGCCAGGGACTGGTACACATCATGGAGACGGTTAAGGACGTAGCGGAAACAGACTTTGGCCTGGAATTTGATCCAACCCTGGTGCGCGGTATGTCCTACTATACAGGAACCATTTTCGAGGTATCCATGGAAGGTTTCGGCGGCTCTGTGGCAGGCGGCGGACGCTACGATAAGATGATTGGCAAGTTCACTGGCATGGAGACGCCGGCCTGCGGTTTTTCCATTGGTTTTGAACGCATTGTCACCATCCTCTTAGACAATGGCTTTACCGTTCCGGGAGCCGGAGAAAAGAAGGCATTTCTCTTTGAAAAAGGCATCGGTTCCGGGGAGCTGGCGGCAGTGATCCGGGAAGCCATGGAGGAGAGGAAAAAGGGGGTTCAGGTGCTGGTAGCCCAGATGAACAAAAACAAGAAGTTCCAGAAGGAGCAGCTTGGCAAAGAGGGATATGGGGAATTTAAGGAATTTTACAGAGAAAGCCTGAAACATTAAACGGTTATAAATCTTTACGATGATAAAGGAGAATAGAGCATGGCAGAATCAATGGCAGGGTTGAAGCGCACCCACAGATGTACAGAGGTAACTGCGGCGCAGATCGGTGAAAATGTCACCATCATGGGCTGGGTTCAGAAGAGCAGAAATAAAGGCGGCATTATTTTTGTGGATTTAAGAGACCGTTCCGGTATCTTACAGCTGATCTTCGAGGAGAGCGACTGCGGCGCTGAGAGCTTCGCAAAGGCTGAACGGTTAAGAAGCGAGTTCGTAGTGGCAGTGGAAGGCCGCGTAGAGGCCCGTTCCGGCGCTGTCAATGAAAATCTGGCGACAGGAGCCATCGAGGTGCGGGCAAAGTCCTTACGCATCCTGGCAGAGTCTGAGACCCCGCCATTCCCGATCGAGGAAAAGAGCAAGACAAAGGAAGAGCTGCGTCTGGAGTACCGTTTCCTGGATTTAAGACGGCCTGACATCCAGCGCAACCTGATCACACGCAGCCGCGTGGCTACCCTTACAAGAGCGTTTCTGGCAGAAGAGGGCTTTCTTGAGATTGAAACGCCTACCCTGATCAAGAGCACCCCGGAGGGTGCGAGAGACTATCTGGTACCCAGCCGTGTGCATCCCGGCTCCTTCTATGCTCTGCCCCAGTCTCCCCAGCTGTTTAAGCAGCTGTTAATGGTATCCGGCTATGACCGCTATTTCCAGCTGGCCCGCTGCTACCGCGACGAGGATCTGCGTGCAGACCGTCAGCCAGAGTTTACACAGATTGATATGGAGCTGTCCTTCGTAGACGTAGACGACGTTTTGGATGTAAATGAGCGCCTCTTACAGAAACTCTTTAAGGAGATCTGCGGCTATGACCTGCAGCTTCCTATCCAGCGCATGACCTGGAGAGAGGCCATGGACCGTTTCGGCTCTGACAAGCCGGATCTGCGTTTTGGAATGGAATTAAAGAACGTTTCCGAAGTGGTAAAGGACTGCGAATTTGTGGTATTTAAGGGTGCTTTGGAAAATGGCGGTTCTGTCCGCGGCATTAACGCCGAGGGCCAGGGCCATATGCCGAGAAAAAAGATCGACGCTCTGGTAGAGTACGCAAAGGGCTTTGGCGCAAAGGGCCTTGCATATACTGCCATCAATGAGGACGGCACTTATAAGTCCTCCTTTGCAAAATTCATGAAGGAAGAGGAAATGGCCGCCCTTATAGCAGCTATGGACGGAAAGCCGGGAGATCTCCTTCTCTTTGCCGCTGATAAGGACAAGGTGGTATTTGACGTACTGGGCAACCTCCGTCTGGAGCTGGCAAGACAGCTGGAACTGCTTAAGAAGGATGAATTTAAGTTTCTGTGGGTAACAGAGTTCCCGCTTCTTGAGTATTCCGAGGAAGATAACCGCTTCGTGGCAATGCACCATCCATTTACCATGCCCATGGAGGAAGATCTGCAGTACCTTGACTCTGATCCAGGCCGTGTCCGCGCAAAGGCATATGACATCGTATTAAATGGTGTGGAAATGGGCGGAGGCTCTGTCCGTATCCATCAGGCCGACATCCAGTCCAGGATGTTTGAGGTTCTGGGCTTTACGCCTGAGAGGGCCCAGGAGCAGTTTGGCTTCCTGTTAAAAGCATTCAAGTACGGTGTTCCTCCTCACGCAGGCCTGGCATACGGCCTGGACCGTATGATCATGCTGATGGTTGGAGCAGACAGCATCCGCGACGTTATTGCCTTCCCGAAGGTAAAGGACGCCTCCTGTCTGATGACCGAGGCTCCTGCTCCGGTAGACAAAAAGCAGTTAGAGGAGCTGGGAATCCAGTTGGAAGAGGAAGAACAGTAAAATAGACAGCTGCATAAGAAAATAGCGCAGCAAAGAGCAGTGCTCTCCGGGGACAGGAAACCGGAGAGCATTTTTGCGTTCATTTGTCATTTGAAAAAAGCTGGATGCGAACAAACTGATAAAAAATATCATTTTATTTTTTGAATACGGGTTGACTTTAAAAAAAAAGTGAATATACTGTAGATATAAACATATGAACATCTATTCATATGAATGGGCGTATGAATGAGATGTTCTGACCTATATGAAAGAGAAAGGAGGAGAATTATGGCGTTAAATGATGTAGAGTGCTGTGATTTTTATCAGGTTCATGAGGATGTGGTGCGGTCAGTGACAGAAAAGATGCCCAAAGAGGATCAGCTGTATGATCTGGCTGAGATTTTTAAGGTATTTGGAGACTCTACCAGGATCAAGATCCTGTATGTGCTGTTTGAGGCAGAGATGTGCGTGTGCGATATCGCCCAGCTTCTTAACATGAACCAGTCGGCCATTTCTCATCAGCTTCGTATCTTAAAGCAGAATCGTCTGGTGAAAAACCGGCGGGAGGGCAAGGCTGTGTTCTATTCCCTGGCAGACAGCCATGTAAAAACCATACTCAGTCAGGGTATGGAGCATATTTCAGAATAATTTAAAAACAGAGCAAAATATATCAGGAGGAATAAAAGAATGAAGAAGAAATTTAAATTAACCGATCTGGACTGCGCCAACTGCGCCGCAAAAATGGAGGATGCCATTAAGAAAATCGACGGGGTGACGGACGCAAATGTAAGCTTTATGATGCAGAAGATGACTATTGAGGCGGATGAAAGCCGTTTCGATGACATTATGAAAGAGGTTGTTGATGTGTGCAAAAAGGTAGAGCCGGACTGCATCATCAATATGTAGCAGGAGGATGACCATGACAACGAAGCAGAAACATATGCTCATAAGGATTCTTGGAACCTTTGTGATCTATCTTGGCCTGACGGCTGCGGATCATATGGGAGCGCTTCCCTTTGAGGAGGGGAGCCTTCCATTGCTGGTTCTGTATCTGGTGCCTTATTTTCTCATTGGATGGGATATCATTTACAAGGCCCTGCGCAATATCAAAAACGGCCAGGTATTTGACGAGAACTTTCTGATGGCTCTGGCAACCGTTGGCGCATTTGCGGTAAGCCAGTATTCAGAGGCCGTAGCTGTTATGCTGTTCTACCAGGTGGGCGAACTGTTCCAGAATTACGCGGTAAACCGCTCCCGTCAGTCCATCACCGCTCTCATGGACATCTGCCCGGAATATGCAAATGTGGAAACAGACGGAGAACTGGAGCAGGTGGATCCGGATGATGTGTCTGTGGGGGACGTGATCGTGGTCAAGCCGGGAGAGCGGATTCCGCTGGATGGAACCGTCATTTCAGGGGAGTCTATGATTGATACCTCAGCGCTTACAGGGGAATCGGTTCCAAGAAGGGCAAAAGCCGGAGACGAGGTGATCAGCGGCTGCGTCAATGGAAGTGGTCTTTTGCGTGTAGAGGTCACAAAGGAATTTGACGATTCCACGGTGGCCCGGATCCTGGAACTGGTGGAAAATGCCAGCAGCAAAAAAGCGCCTGTGGAAAACTTCATTACCCGGTTTGCCAGATATTATACTCCTGCGGTAGTGATCGGAGCCGTATTGCTGGCGATTCTGCCGCCGCTTCTTCTGGGGCAGAGCTGGAATGAAGGAATCCGCAGAGCCTGTACGTTTCTGGTAATCTCCTGTCCCTGTGCTCTTGTGATCTCCGTACCCATGAGTTTCTTCTCCGGCATCGGAGCCGCATCGAGAAATGGAGTTCTGGTAAAGGGAAGCAACTATCTGGAGGCGCTTGCCAGTGTCCATACAGTAGTGTTTGACAAGACGGGAACACTGACAAAGGGAGAATTTAAGGTGACGGGGATTTATCCGGCGTCGTCTGTAAAAAAGCAGGAATCTGTTTCTAACCAAAACAGCTGGTCGGATCGCCAGCTGGCCCTTCTGGAACTGGCGGCTTTGGCGGAAAGCTGCTCTGAGCACCCGATTTCCCGTTCTATCCGCGATGCCTGGGGGAAACCACTAGACCACAATCGGGTAGAACAGGCCGAGGAGATCTCCGGTCACGGAATCCGTGTTCAGGTAGACGGACATACGGTACTGGCCGGAAATGGACGCCTGATGGAAAAAGAGCATATTTCTTATGATTCTTGTTCTGAGGCCGGAACAGTGGTTTATATAGCTGAGGAAGGGACATTTCTGGGAGCTATCCTTATTTCCGATGTGATTAAGGATGGCATACCTGAGGCAATAGGCGCTCTCAAAAATGCCGGAGTGGTAAAGACGGTTATGCTTACGGGAGACCGGAAAGAGACCGGAGAAGCAGTAGCGGGGCAGATTGGCCTGGACGAGGTTTATGCAGAGCTTCTTCCCGGCGATAAGGTCGATCAGGTGGAAAAACTGCTCACAGAGTGCAAAGGCAGGGAAAAACTGGTATTCGTAGGTGACGGCATCAATGATGCTCCGGTTCTTTCCCGTGCGGATGTGGGAATTGCCATGGGAAGCATGGGTTCAGATGCGGCGATCGAGGCTGCGGATATTGTTCTTATGGATGATGACCCCCGAAAGATCGCATCTATCGTCCGCATTTCCCGCCGTACTCTGCGGATCGTGATGCAGAATATCGTATTCGCTTTGGGCGTAAAGCTGATCGTTCTGATCATGGGCGCATTTGGAGCGGCCAATATGTGGGAAGCAGTGTTCGCAGATGTGGGTGTGTCTGTGATCGCGATTTTGAATGCTATGAGGGCGCTGAAGGGGTAAAAAATTAAAACAAGAAAAGGACATGATATCTAGTACGCAGGGGTTGCGTATGGATGCCATGTCTTTTTCATTTGGAAATTATAGAAGCCCCGGCTCTGTTCTCCTGATATAGGATTCAAGAGTGTGGCGGTCTACAAGGGCAGAGGTGGTTCCCTGGCGTGTGGTGCTGAGTCCGGCGGCATAGCCTGCTATTTTTGCAGCTGAAAGTAGGCTGTAGCCGTATAGAAGGTAAGATACAAGGGCGCAGATAAAAGCGTCTCCGGCTCCCGAACTGTCCACGGTTACAACATCAATAGCTGGAAAGCTGTAGGTAAGTGAGCCAGAACGGATATAACATCCCTGATCCCCAAGTGTGACAATAACGGTTTGTACACCGCATGAAAGGAGAAAATCAGCTTTTGCTTCCATGGTCTGGTTTCCGGGACAGATTTCATTGAGCTCGTCCAGATTGGGAACAAGAATATCGGTAAACTGGAGGAGCCTGTTTGGAATCTGAGAACAAGCGCTGGGCTTTAAAACTGTAGTGAGGCCATATTTTCTGGAGAGCTCTCCGGCTTTGATGAGCGCATCGATGGGAACCTCTGTTTGCATCAGACAATAGCTGGCATTTGCAAACATATGCTCGCTGTCGGCAACATCTTTGGAGGACAGGCTGTTATTAGCTCCGGCCATAATGGAAATCATGGAGTTTCCGTCCTCCTGAACGAAGATGTAGGCCTGGCCGGTTTTCTGCCCTTTGCTCCGCCGGATGCCGGAAGTGTCCAATAGATAGTTTCGGGCATATTGGTACAGAAAATCTGCGTCTGCATCATCACCCACACGACCGATGGCGCAGGCGCTGTGCCCCAACTTGCAGATGCCAACTGTTTCGTTCATACATTTTCCGCCGGGGAGTGTAACAGAGGCAGGTGAAGTAACGGTTTTTCCGGTATGCGGCAATTCTTTGAAGTTCATATAATTATCAATGTTGATACTGCCCAGTGAAATCACCTTTTTCGTGCGCGAATGGTAGGGGATGTCGATGGAATGGGTATGGTTTAGCTTTGAAAAAGGGGGAGCAGACAACGCCTCTTCTTTTTTTTCTACGATTTGAATCAGAAGTTCTGCGATATGTATGGCAAAGGTAGTACAGGGAATCGTCAGGGCAGAAATATCAAAGCAGTAGCTTTCCTGAATATCTGTTTTTAGCGATACGACAGAGAAATCGCAGGGAATATGGTAATGCAGTGTTTCCGCTGTTTTAACCAGCTGTATGGCGGCGGAATAGTGGAATACGATAATGCCGCTGAAAAGATGGCTGGATAAGCGTTCAGAAGGGAACAGGCTTTCCTCGTGGAAAATCAGTTCTTCATTTAACGGTATATTGTGTTCAAATAAACATTGCTGATAACCATGGAGGAAGGAAGCGGATTTGCCAGTCTGGTCGATCAGACAGGCAATTTCCCTGTGGCCAGCGTTTACAAGAGCTTCGGCAGCCGTATAGCCCATTTGCCGAAAATCCAGATTGTACGCATCTGTGCGGTCGGTATCAAAGAGAAGGTAGGGGATCGCGGCAGTCTGCAGCTGCTTGATGGAAGAGTCACAGTCAGGGACAACTGGATCTAAAAGGATTCCGTCTACATTCATATTGATGAGAGCAGAAATATTTTTTATCTCTTCTTCAGACGAATCGCTGCTTTCACGAAATATAACACAATAGCCGTAGTTCTGGGTCGCTGTGAGAATACCGCTGGCATACAGACTCATTTGATTGGCATTTCGCAGGATCACACCAATACACAGGCTTTTGGCAGAGTAGGAAGTCATGATTGAGGCGTAAGGCTTATAATTGTACTCTTTTGCAATCTGAAGTACGTGTTCGCGTGTTTCGGCGCGGATGCTGTCATCCTTTCCGTTCATAATTTTGGATACTGTAGAGACAGATACTCCGGCAAGTTGGGCAATTTCACGGATGGTCATTGTTATTTTATCATACTCCTTTACTGAATATATATTTATTATACAATAAAAAAACAAAAAAGTAAAATAAAATATAAAATATGACAAAATACTATTGACACAAAGATAAAAGTTAGGTATTTTAGATTTAAGAAAATGATTTCGGAAAGCGTTTTATTATTAAATTATAACAATACATGGAGGGGCAGAAAAATGAGGGTTCTAAACATTGGTTCTTTGAATATAGATCGAACCTATACAGTCAGGCGATTTGTCCGGCCAAAAGAAACCATTCGCGCTTTAAAATATGAAGAGTTCTGCGGAGGGAAAGGTCTGAATCAGTCCATTGCGCTGGCAAAAGCAGGGGTAGAGACGTATCATGCAGGGGCAGTAGGGTGCGATGGAGAAACTTTAGTTGATATGCTGACAGATTCGGGAGTACATACGGAATATATTGAACATCTGGAAGGGCCGAGCGGCCATGCAGTGATTCAGGTAAACGAAGAAGGCCAGAATAACATCATTATCGTAGGCGGGGCAAACGAAAAAGTAAGCCGGGAATATATTTATCAGATTTTGCAGAAATTTGAGCCGGGTGATATGGTGCTGCTGCAGAATGAAGTGCCTAACATAGGATTTGCCATGGAGGAGGCAAAGAAAAGAAAGATGTTGGTCGCTTTTAATCCGTCGCCAATAAATGAGGCGATTGACCAGTGTGACTTGGGGCTTGTGGATTATTTTATTTTAAATGAAGTGGAAGGAGGTGCGCTGGCAGGGGAGTCAATGGATGATATTGAGGGAATCCAGATAAAATTGACAGAAATGTATCCCGATGCGTCATTTGTACTGACTCTTGGGGAGAAGGGAGCTGTGTTTTTTAATAAGAAAGAAGTACACAGACAGAACGGTTTTCAGGTAGAAACTGTGGATACTACAGGGGCAGGAGATACTTTTTGTGGATATTTTCTTGCAGGAGTAGCTACAGGAAACACTTATGGGGAATGTCTGAGGGTAGCCTGTTCAGCGGGTGCTCTCGCGGTGGGAAAGAAGGGAGCCGCAGCGGGAATACCGGAGAAAACAGAGGTTTTTGAATTTTTAGGCAGTAAATAACAGAGGTTATTTTAAGAATACAGAACAACAAATGATCAATTAGGGAGGGTTTACTATGAAGAAAATTGCAGCAGCGGTTTTGGCAACAGCGATATGTTTTAGCCTTACAGCGTGCGGAGGAGGAAAGGAAACTCAAAAAGCTGAGTCAGACGCAACCACAGTGGGGAAAGAGGCTGAAGAAGCGGATGGAAAAAAAGCGATCTTGATTGTAAACGGAAATTTGGGAGATTTGGGATTTTTCGATTCGGCAAACAGGGGAATGCAGAGGCTTAAAGAGGAACTTGGGCTTGATATTCAGGTGATTGAGACAGGTGATGATGAAGCCAAATGGGAACCGGCTCTGGCAGATGCGGCAGATGAGGATGCGGAATGGATTATAGCGGTTTCACCTTCTATGGTAGAGCCAATTCAAAAACTCGCTCCTGAGTATACAGATAAAAAGTTTATTTTGATTGATAATACGGTGGATTTTGAATCAGAGGATTTAAGTAACGTGTACTGCGCAACATTTAAGCAGAATGAAGGGTCTTTCCTCGCTGGAGTGGCAGCAGGACTGTCTGTAGAGGCAGGAGGAACTATTGGATTTATTGGGGGTATGGATATTCCTCCTATCAATGACTTCTTGATTGGATACATTGAAGGGGCTCAGAGCGTAAACCCGGATGTGAAGGTGATCAATACCTATACAGGAGACTATTATGATCCTGCAAAGGGGAAGGAACATGGTATTGTTCAGTTTGATCAGGGGGCAGAGGTGATTTTTGCAGCGGCAGGTCCTTCAGGTTTGGGAGCAATCGAGGCTTCTGTAGAGAAGGACCGCAAGATGATAGGAGTAGACTCTGACCAGTCGGCAGCATATGCGGAAAACGGTGATACTGCAACAGCAGAGCATATTGTGACATCCATGGTAAAAAACGTAGGAGACGCTATCTTCATGGCGATCCAAAAAGACTTAAACGGCGAGCTGCAATGGGGAACGGCAGAGAGCCTTGGCATTGCAGAGGATGGAGTAGGACTTGCGAAAAATGATGTGTATGAAGCATCCTTTACAGAGGAACAGAAGGCCAAAATTGAAGAAATGCAGGAAAAAGTGGTAGCGGGAGAAATTCAGGTAAGTTCTGCAATTGGTATGTCTACAGAGAAACTTGATCAGATCCGTAATGCTGTAAAACCCTGATATGATATGAAATGGGGCTGGCGTTCAACATATGGCAGCCCTATTTCTTCTAAAAGGACAAGGAGAAAGATGGGACAGAAGGTTGTTTTAAAAGCGGAAAATATTTTAAAGGTTTATCCCAACGGCGTGGTGGCAAATAAAGATGTAAATCTGGAGGTTTATGAGGGGGAAATTCATGCTCTGATTGGAGAAAATGGGGCAGGAAAATCCACTTTGATGAAAATACTCTTCGGAATGGAGACACCGGAGGGCGGAAAAATCTATTTGAACGGGCAGGAAGTTAAAATAGACAGTCCTAAGAAGGCTATTTCAATGGGAATTGGAATGGTGCACCAGCATTTCATGCTGGTAGATTCTCTGACGATTGCAGAAAATATTGTGCTTGGTGCGGAGCCGAAAAAATATGGTGCATTGATGAATCACAGGGAAATGCTTAGGATATCAGAAGTGTGTGCAGAGAAATACAAATTTGATATCAATGTCAATGAAAAAGTTGAGAATGTCAGCGTAGGAATCAAGCAGGAGACGGAAATTCTTAAGGCATTGGTGAGGGGGGCCAGGATCCTGATTATGGATGAACCGACAGCAGTGCTGACACCTCAGGAGACAAAGAAACTGTTTGAAGAGCTTCGCATTTTAAAAAGCCAGGGCCATACGATTATTTTTATCTCCCATAAGCTGAATGAAATTATGGAGATCTGCGACCGTGTGACGATCATGCGCCATGGAACAACAGTTGAAACCACTTGGGTAAAGGATACCAGTCCTCAGGATATTTCAAATAAGATGGTGGGGCGTGAGGTGGTGCTTCATATTGAAAAGAAACCGGCGAATATTGGAAATGTATGCCTGGAAGCAAAAAATCTTACTTATATCAATAGCATAGGAAAAAAGATGCTGGATCATGTAAGTCTGAAACTGCGATCAGGTGAAATTATGAGCGTTGCCGGTGTAGAGGGAAACGGGCAGTCAGAACTTGCATCCGTTTTAACTGGTGTTACAAAACCAATGCAGGGAGAAATCCATATTTTTAATAATCAAATAGAAAAATATGAACCTGCTGAGTTCCGTAAAAACCATGTGGTATATATACCAGAGGATCGAATGGAAGTGGGCTGTGCTGTTGGAATGACAATTAAAGAAAATATGTTTGCAGATAAGGTGGATCGCTATTTAAAGGGCAGGATTTTTTTGAATGGAAAGGTAATGAATGAAAAAGCAGAGCAGTGGGTAGATGATTTCAGTATTTTGTGTACTTCAGCGGAACAGACAGTCTCCATGCTGTCGGGCGGAAATATGCAAAAGGTTGTGGCGGCAAGAGAATTGACAGAAAATGTAGAAATTATTATTGCAGAGCAGCCTACCCGCGGGATTGATGCAGGGGCGTCAGAACTGATCCGCCATAAGCTGGTAGAACTTCGTGATCAGGGGGCGGCAGTGCTTCTGATTTCTGCAGATCTTAACGAAATTCTGGAACTGAGCGACAGCTGTATTGTAATGTATAATGGGAAAATTAATGCGTACTTTGAAGATACAACACATCTTACAGAGGAAGAGCTGGGATATTATATGCTTGGCGTGAAGAACCAGAGTGAAGAAGAAGTGAGGGCGATGTTATGATAAAAAATAGCAAAAAATCAAAGGTTGACAGATTTAATGCCTGTTTTGCAGTTGTGCGTTTCGCCCTTGCAATTCTGATTGCGTTTGCTATTTCTTTTGTGATCATGAGTTTTTCATCCAGCGATTCGCTGACTGCAATTGGCAATTTATTTATCGGGCCGCTGACTACAATCCGGCGTTTCAGCACCGTTTTAGAAACAGCTATTCCTCTGACCTTTGCAGGCCTTGCGACTTGCGTTATGTTTAAGGCTAACCAGTTTAATATGGCTGCAGAGGGAGGTTTTTTTCTAGGAGCATTGGGAGCTGCAATGGTTGCAATCTATATGCCCGGCCCTCCTATTCTCGTAATTATCACAGCAATGCTGACGGCTGGTATTATTGGTTCCCTTGTTTGTGCGGTTCCGGGATTTTTGAAAGTAAAGTGGAACAGCAGTGAACTGGTTGTATCTCTGATGTTAAATTATGTGGCTCTGTATTTTGGAACCTTTATCTTTAATCAGTTTGCTAAAGACCCTAATTCTGCATACAAAGCCTCTCTGCCTTTCAGGGATGGTGTCAGTCTGGGAAAGCTGATTCCCAAGACAAGGCTCCATGCGGGAATTTTTATCGTAGCTGTGGCTGTGATTCTGGTTTATATCTTTATGTTTAAAACAAAATGGGGATATAAGCTCAGGGTGGTGGGAAGCAATCTTAGATTTGGTCAGTATGTAGGAATCGGAACGGCTGGAGTCATTATGATGGCGCAGCTTCTCGGCGGATTTATCGCAGGAGTGGGCGGAGCAACGGAGATGCTGGGAATGTATACACGTTTCCAGTGGTCAGCTCTTCCAGGCTATGGTTTTGATGGGGTAGTGCTTAATATCCTTGCAAAGGAGAATCCGGCATATGTTCCGATTGCAGCCTTTGCAGTGGCATATCTGAGAATCGGGGCTGATTATATGTATAAGCAGTCTGATGTGGCATCAGAGATTGTGGCTATTATTGAGGCGCTTGTGATTGTTCTGGTAGCAGCAGATGCGTTCCTTTCCAGATACCAGCATAAAATGATCACCAGGCTTTCTACAGATGGACAAGGAGGGATTTGACAATGGAAACAGTTTTAGATTCTGTATTAACCCCATCATTCCTGTATTCCGTGATAAGAGTTGCAACTCCCCTTCTTTTGGCGTCTCTTGGCGCTGTCATTACCTCAAATGCAGGAATTACAAATATTGGTATTGAGGGTGTTATGCTGATATCGGCTCTTGCAGGAGTGTTTGCCAGTGCGTTCGGGTTTGGTCCCTGGTTTGGGCTTTTCATTGCCATGCTTACGGGCGTGGTTTGTTCCCTGGCAATTGGATATGTTTCCATGTCCCTGAAAGCGAATAGTGTGCTTACCTGTATTGCTTTTAATACAATGGCAATCGGAGGGACGGTATATTTTATGTATGCAGTAGTAAAGGATAAGGGGACAACGCTTGCCCTTGATTCTGGAAAGCTTCCCAATATACAGATTCCGCTTATTAATGAGATTCCGGTGCTGGGAGACATTATTTCAAATCACAATGTAATTTCCTATGCGGCTATTCTGATGATTTTTGTAGTTTATGTTCTGCTTTATAAGACGCCTCTGGGCCTTCGTATCCGCTCAGCGGGAAAGGCACCAAAGGCCCTTTCTTCCGTAGGAGTCAGCCTCATTAAGACACGGTATATTGCATTAGCGATCAGCGGTGTGCTAGGAGGGATGGCCGGAGCGTTTATGTCTATGGGATACGTTACCTGGTTTTCAAAAAATATGACAGCAGGACGCGGATTTATTGCCCTTGCGGCAGATGCCATGGGCAACTCAACTCCTATTGGGGCGGCCCTTTCTTCCCTGCTTTTTGCGGTGGCTGAGGCGCTGTCGTATTCTCTGCAGGTAACAGCGATTCCCCCTGAGTTGGTTCAGATGCTGCCATATCTGGCAACAATTATTGGATTGGTTGCATATTCCGTAAAACGGAAAGCATCAAATGAAAAAATGAAAGCAGAGTATGCAAGACAAAACAGATGAGAATAGGATGGTAAAAATTATGAATAAAAAACCAATTATAATTGACTGTGATCCAGGGCATGATGACGCAATGGCAATCCTGTGGGCGTTGGCCTGCGAGGAACTGGAAATAAAAGCAGTTACAACGGTAGCTGGAAATCAGACAATTGAAAAAGTAACAAATAATGCAGTACGGGTTTTAACAAAAGCAAAGGCTTTCCGTATTCCGGTGGCAAAAGGGGCACAGGAGCCTATGGTGAAAAAGCTGGTAGTAGGCGGTGAGCTGGTACATGGTGATTCCGGTCTGGAAGGGCCGAAACTGCCGGAAAATGGCTTTGAGATCTCACAGCTAAGCGCTCTCAGCCTTATTGAAAAGGTTTTAAAGGAGAGCAATGAAAAGGTGACAATCGTTGCTATTGGTCCTCTCACCAATGTAGCGGAACTGCTGATCACAAGACCGGATTTGAAAGAAAAAATAGAAGAGATATCTATTATGGGAGGTGGAACGGTAGGAAACTGGACGCCAGCGGCCGAGTATAATATTTTTGCAGATCCAGAAGCAGCTAAGGTTGTGTTTAACTGCGGAATTCCTGTGATTATGTCTGGGCTTGATGTAACACAGAAAGCATATGTAACAAGAGAAGAAAATGAAAGGCTCAGGGCACAGGGAAATGAAATTTCTGTGTTTGCAGCAGAACTGATTGACTATTTCAGCCGTTATCATTATGAGGTGGAGGGATTTCCTGGATGTACGCTTCATGATCCCTGCGCAGTGGCCGCCCTTGTACACCCGGAAATCTTCAGCTATAAACAGTGCAATGTGGATGTGGAACTGAGAGGAGAACTTACTACCGGAATGACGGTGGTAGATACGATTGACTACCAAAAAAAGCTGTTTGGAAAAACGGTCAATCATAATACAAAGTTTCTGTATGATGTGGACAGAGAAAAATTTGTTCAGTTCTTTCTGGAAGCAATGGGACGTTTGGGTTAATCGGAGGCAGACAGGATGAAAACATATTTAGGAAAGAGAACCATTGTATCTTTGATAGGATTGATACTGTGCGGTGTGGGAGTGGCGCTTTTCCTTTACAGCGGCTTGGGGGTAGATCCTGCCAGTGTATTTGAACTCGGAATTGCGAATGTGCTGCATATCAGCTATGGAACTTCTTCGGCTCTGATTAACGTAATTATACTGGCAGTCGTTCTGATAATAGACAGATCATATGTGAATGTTTCGTCTGTGCTTGCCATTTTCGGAATTGGCTATACAGCAGACTTTGTCCGTATGTTTCTGGATATGATGATTCTGGGAGATTTAAACCTAGTGGTGAAAATGCTTCTGGTATTTTTGGGCCTTATGATCATGGCAGTAGGAATTGCCACTTACATACGCGCGGATCTTGGAGTTGGGGCCATTGACCTTATTTCGGAGATCATCAGCCGTAAGGGAAACTTTCAGTACCGGATTGTGCGTATTGTAGGAGATATCAGTTTTGTGGTGATCGGTTTTTTCTTAGGAGGAACAGTTGGCCTGGGAACCATTGTAGCGGCGTTTCTTACGGGCCCGGCAGTACAGTTTGTGAGGCCTGCAGTACATAAAACAGTAGATAACATCATAGGCTGGACAGGAGAAGAATAATGAAAAAAAGGTTATTATAGATGTCGACTCTGTAGGGGACGATATTTTGGAAATTCTCTATATGGCCTGCCATGAGGAGGCGGAGCTTTTGGGAATTACCACAGTAACAGGAGCAGCCGGGGATATAAGACAGGCAGCATGGGTGGCAAAAAACACCGCAGAACTGACAGGTCAGGAAATTCCAGTATATGCGGGGGCAGCACAACCTATTTCGTATCATAATGAAGATACTTCTGGAGATCCGGTGAACTTTTATGAGGAACTTCGCTGGAAGTTTGGAGACCGCCTGAAGAAATTTAATACTCCGGCAGGAAAACCCAAAGGGGAGATCGAAAAAGAGTATGCGGTAGATTATCTGATTCGGATGTTCCGTGAGAATCCGGGAGAAATTACGCTGGTAACAACGGGACCTCTGACCAACATTGCGTTGGCCTTAGAAAAAGACCCCGCTATTGCTTCTGATATAAAAGAAGCCTATATATTGGGAGGATCATTCCGTATTCATGGAAATATTACCCCCGTGACAGAGTATAATATATTTGCGGATCCTGAGGCGGCGCAAAAGGTATTGACTTCTGATCTCAAGATTACGCTGGTGCCGCTGGATGTATGTGAAAATAATATATTTGCGGACAGTATGCTGACAAGGGATCATCTTTCTGATCTGCGGTATCAGGCAAAGGGTGAGATGATTGATTACCTCTGTGATAAATATCCGATCTATATTGATATGTGGAGGGAGTATTTTCAGTTGGGCGGTTTTCCCATGGATGATGTGATTACAGCAGCTCTGGCGCTGGATGACAGTTTATGCCATTATACGGAACCAGTTCATGTAGAGGTAGAGTTGGAAGGCCGTTTAACTAGAGGACAGATTATTCCCTTTTTTGGTTATCAAATTAACAAATACCCTGAGAAGGAGAGGCGTAATGTAAGAATTGCCGTCTCAATTGAGGGGAAACTCTTTATGAACCTGTTTACAGATACTCTTATTAAAGGGTGCAGATAAACAGTCTGTGATTTGCCGGTGCGTCGTTTTCTGAAAACAGAAAGTGCCGCAGAAATAGATATTTGCCACGGTTGTGGAAAACGCTGTTTCTGCAGCACCCTATTATGATTCAGCAGGAATTGCTGACAGGGGATGTGTATGTATGTCACACCAAAATATCCCCCAACCCCCTCTTTGGTACATAGTGCACCTGATTCTCATCCCGGTAGTAGGCTGTGTTTCCATCCTCTTTTACCGGAACAATGCGCACCTCTTCTTTAGGCTTTCCGAGGGCCAAAACAAGGCCGACGGAGTATTTTTCTGGTTCTAACTGGAGAATGGAGAGGATCTCGCTGCGCCTGCAGCTGCCGATCATACAGCCGCCGTAGCCCATTTCCGTGGCTGCCAGCAGAATGGTCTGGGCAGCGATGCCTTCATCCCACTGCTTGTTTTTTCCAAGAGCCAGGTCGCAGAGGATAACGATATAAGCGGAGGGCTGCTCTCCCTTTTCAGGGCCGTTCCAGTCTTTTAAAGCGCCGGCCCAGGCAAGGCAGGGAAAGAGCCTGTCACATTCTTCTGGGGAATCGACCAGGCGATATTTTAAGGCCTGGGAATTGGCGGTGGAGGCAGTGAGGCGGGCAGTATCCACCATCTCTTCCAGTTCTTCCCGCGATATAGGCGTATCCTCATAAAAGCGCCGGTAAGAACGGCACTTCTTTACCAGATCTTTAAGCATGGATAGATTCCTCCTTGATTTCCTCCGGCAGTTCATTGCCCTGCATAATGTGTTTTTTAATCGCGTCAAAGCTTTCTGTGCTGAGTACGTGCTCGATGCGGCAGGCATCTTCGGCGGCCACCTCAGGATCTACGCCAAGGTAAATGAGCCAGTTAGACAGCATGATGTGGCGTTCGTACATGACATTTGCAATGGCCTGTCCGGTTTCTGTAAGGCTGATATGTCCCTGCTCATCCATGTGGATATAGCCGTTCTCCCGCAGATTTTTCATGGCTACACTGACGCTGGGCTTTGAGAAACTAAGTTCATTGGCAATGTCGATGGAGCGCACATATGGTTTGTGGCGGCTCAGCATATAGATAGTTTCAAGATAATTTTCAGCAGATTCCTGTATTTTCAAATTAAACACTTCCCTTCTCCGGTCTTGGTTCCCGTTTTGGAAAAGAACGGGAATTGCTATGAAATCAGTTTATCATATAACCACAGGAAAGACAAGCAATGGAAAATGAAGATTTGTCTCAACGGAAGTATGCTGTTGTGTATAATAGGAATATTGTTCATATCTTTTGATAGAACGCAGAAGATAGAATATAAAAAAGCCCGCACAAAATATACCGTTTGTACGAGCTGAAAAATTATGATACTGCTGGGGCTATCACTATATACTGTTTTATTAGCTGCTTTTTATGGACAATGGGGAATGAACATATTGTCCATGTTTTTTTGTTTTGTTTTCGTACTGTATTGCAAATTTTGGACAGTGATGCAGACAAGAAAGACACATAACACACTGTTCCTTATTCCATGTTGGTTTTTGTTTGACTATATCTATGGCAGAAATGGGGCATTTCTTAGCACATAAGCCACAACCTATACAAGTATCTTCGACATGAAAATGATTTGTTTTACGCATAGTGTCATACTCTGTGTTGTAAAATAGCTTTGCAATAGGTATAGGAACTTTTCTTTGCATATAGTCCCCGGCAGTATGATTTTTAATTTTATCTATTATAGTGTCAATTTGAAGTTCTGCCTTTGCGTTTATTTTTTGTATGCGTTCTTTATTGCTTAAATTAAAAGTAGGTGTCCAAGTATCTGGCATTTTAACGCTGAAATATGCAGAAATTGAGAAATTGTGCTTTTGCAATATCTGGTTTGCAAAATAACCAGTTTGGCCTGTCGTTGTGCCGTAAGTTGCAATAAACCATATATAAGATGGTTTTGTATTCAAGTTCAGTTTTTGCAAAAATTCTTTCACAATCTCTGGCAATCCCCATGAATAAGTAGGACTGATAATTCCTAAAAACTCATCTTCATAAATTTCAAACTGGAATTGGCGATTTTTCATACATGAGGTAATAGAAACCGTTCTGTCGTTTGTTGCCTGAGCGATTCTTTCTGCTACGTATTGGCTGTTTCCGGTCGCTGAAAAGTAGATAATCATAAAAATCTCCATTCCACCGCCAAGTCGGCGGCACAAATAGTAATGAAAGTCTTTCAATTCTCCACGTTATTGATAAAATAGTTCTTAAAGAAGCTATACTACAAAGCACGGGGAGGTGAGTCGTAAAGACTTTCTTCGTTTTAGACAGCATAAAAATCAGTGTAAGTTCCATCTTTCAAGCACAAATAAGTGGTTCTATAAGAACGTACAGTAAGAATTGTTTTAACTTCTCTGTTAAATGTGTGATGGAACAGTCAATGGCTTCTTCACGTATCTTTGAAAGGAGTTTTTGACCATGAAAGTTGTTTATCGAACCTGTTGTGGGGTCGATGTTCACAAATCTTTTCTCGTTGCCACAATTATTAAAACTACTTCCGGTGTGGAACCTTCGTATCAAAAGAAGCGTTTCTCCACCTTTAACAATTCTATTCTGCACTTCAAAGAATGGCTTGTTAAAAACCAATGTCGTGACGTCTGCATGGAATCTACTGGAAAATACTGGGTTCCTGTCTTTAATCTTCTAGAAAACGAAATTAATGTCACTATTGCTAATCCTAAGTGGGTAAAAGCCGTTAAAGGCAATAAAGATGATACGAAAGATTCCAAATGGATTGGGGATTTGTTTCGATTAGGTCTGGTTCCGGGAAGTTATATCCCTTGTAAACTAATTCGTATCCTGCGTGAATTCACAAGATATCGTTACAAACTAACTTCCTGTCGTACCAGCGAAAAGAACAGATATCAGAATGCGCTCACTGTCTGTAATGTCGCATTAGACTCGGTTGTTTCCGATATCTTTGGGAAATCAGCAACATCTGTTATTGATTACCTAATCGAGCAATCCGACAATTCCATCAACCACGAGGAAATAGCTTCCAGACTTCTTCGCTCCTTAAAGAAGAAATCTGACAGTGTCATTGAATCCATCGAAGGGTACCAGATGACTGATTCCCAAAAATACCGTATGCGCCTCGTCCGTGCACATATGGATTATATCACATCCACGATAAATGATATAGACACTATGTTAGATTCTTTGATTGCTCCTTATGAAAATGCTGTCCAGTTACTGTGTACCATTCCAGGTGTTGACCGTAATAGTGCCATCACTGTTATCTCTGAAATTGGTACTGATATGGCTCCGTTTTCTAATTCCAAACGCTTATGCTGTTGGGCTGGTTTAACTCCCGGCAATAATGAATCCGCCGGTAAAAAGAAATCTGTCAGAATAGCACGTGCCTGTGTCTACCTCAAACCTGCATTGGTACAAGTTGCCCATGCAGCCGTAAAATCTGATAAATCTCCTTATTACAAGCAAAAATATGAACGCATTATGAAACGTCGTGGTAAAAAACGTGCCATTATTGCTATCGCCCGGATGATTCTTACCGCTATCTATCAGATGTTATCTACTGGAGAAACATGGAATCCGACCGATTTATTTAAAATTGATATGCCTGAACCTATGAAAGAAAAACAAAAGGAAAAGGCCATCAAACAGGCTATGAAACTTCTGATACGCCAAGGGAAAATTTCCGAATCGCAATTAGCTTCTTAGCTTTTAAAACAATAATCTTTTTACGCTGCCATTAGACAGCTTATTAAAGTGCGCCATTTATTGGCTGTCCTCTACTTTATTTCACAGTAATCTCCTTTAATAAAACTTTTTGGCACTTTTTCTGACGCTGAAAAAATAGTTCCCATCGAAGTGTCAGCAGTCCATGTCTTTGAGATGAATATCTAATTAAAAACATGGTATAATCCGGGAATGTCTTCTAAGCCTTGCAATGATGGCCCTGATCATGACGGTTTCAGTGATACTTCCGATTCGTCAATTTGCTTCTGTATACAGGGGAAAAACAGGGTATTAATATGAGCCGGACGAAATGGGGCTGGTTTTTTAATTGGCTTTCACCTGTTTCCACATCTCATTATACATATCATTGGCTTCCTCGCCCAGGTAGTGAACGCTTTCACTGTTTTTCAGCGCAGACAGATCCGGGAAAACGGCCTTATTGTTTTTCAGATCATCATCTAACAGTTCAAATGCGCCCTTGTTAGGCGTTGCATATGTGATGTAGTCAAAGTTTTTCTTGGCAATATCAGGGCGGCATAGGAAGTTAATCCACTTTTCCGCATTCTCCTTGTGCTCGGCATTGGCGGGAATCACCCAGCAGTCGATCCAGTAGGAGGTGCCTTCTTCCGGAATCACATATTCCAGATCATAGCCGGAATCCTGTTCCCTGCTCATTTCCTGTATATAGAGCAGGTCGCCGGAATAGAGCATGGCTACGGCTGCCTCGCCGTTTATCATCTTATCTCTTACCTGATCAATCACATAAGCCTGTACCAGAGGTTTCTGCTCGATCAGCATATCCCTGGCTTCGGCCAGTTCATTAGGATCGGTGGTGTTTAAGGAATAGCCCTTAATTTTCAGTGCGGCCATGAATGCGTAGCGTAGGGTGTTGTGCATGAGGATCTCGCCCTTTAATTGGGGATTCCACAGATCCGCCCATTTTGTGGGATAAGGCACGCCCAGCTCATCCAGGCGCTGTTTGTTGTAAAGGATCCCCTCTGTGCCCCAGCAGTAGGGAACAGCGTACTTGTTTTCAGGGTCGAAATCCTTTGCCATATCCATATACTCCGTCCCGATTTCCTTAATGTTGGGAACATTATCATAATTGATCTCTGCCAGAAGGTTATTCTGGATCATGCGCTGGATGGTGTAGTCGGAGGGGCAGACAACGTCATATTTTACAGCCCCGGCCTCGATGATGGGATACATTTCCTCATTGGTTTCAAATACGTCATATACTACCTGGATACCTGTCTCTTCTTCAAAATCATCGATCACGCTTTCGTCGATATACTCCCCCCAGTTATATACATAGAGCTTATTGTCCTCGCCGGAGCTGTTCTGGCTGCCGGACGAACGGTCTCCGGATCCGGATCCGCAGCCGGTAAGGGCACCGGCTGACAACAGGAGCAATGCAAGGGCTTTCAGGGAAGCCGCAGTTTTCTTTTTCATCATTCTATCCTCCGTAATGGGAAAGGCGTCTGAGTGCGCCTTCTGATTATTTTTTAGCTGACGCGGAAATAAAAGCGGGAAGATCAGTTTGCCTTGATTTCTTTCCAAAGCTCATTATAAAGAGCATCTGCCTCATCTCCGGGATACTGGATGATTTCACAGTTTTTCAGAGAAGAGATATCAGGAAACAGGGCCTTATTATTCTTCAGCTCATCATCTAACAGCTCGTAAGCGCCTTTGTTAGGCGTTGCATAGGTGATATACTCAAAATTCCTCTTGGCAATATCGGGACGGCACAGAAAATCAATCCATTTCTCCGCATTTTCTTTATGCTGCGCATTGGCCGGGATGACCCAGGAGTCCACCCAGTAGTTGGTGCCATCCTCAGGGATTACGTATTCCAGGGAGAAATCCGCATCCTGTTCTTTTACCGCATTCTGGATATAGAGCATTTCCCCCGAATAAATAGCGCCTACGGCTGCCTCACCGCCGATCATCTTGTCTCTTACCTGATCGATCACATAGGCCTGCACCAGAGGCTTTTGCTGGATCAGCTTCTCCTTTGCCTGCTCCAGCTCGTCAGGATTGGTAGTATTCAGGGAATAGCCCAGGCTCTTTAAGGCAACGGTAAATGCGTCCCTTACGCTGTTCTGCATCAGGATTTCGCCGGATAAGCGCGTATCCCACAGATCCGCCCATTTGGTGGGAGCGGGAACACCGAGTTCTTCTATGCGCTTGGTGTTGTAAAGGATCCCCATGGTGCCCCAGCAGTAGGGAACGGAGTATTTGTTTTCAGGATCAAAGCCTTTGGAAATATCCAGATATTCCTGTCCGATTTCCTTATAATTGGGGATGTTGTCAAAATTGATCTCAGCCAGAAGATTATTTTCAATCATCTTCTGGATCATATAGTCAGAGGGACATACCACATCATACTTGACAGCCCCGGCCTCGATCACCGGGTACATTTCCTCATTTGTTTCAAATACGTCATAAACCACCTGGATGCCGGTTTCTTTTTCAAAATCGTCAATAACACTTTCGTCAATATATTCGCCCCAGTTGTATACATACAGCTTGTTGTCAGCCCCCAAAGCTCCTGTATCGGCTTTGCTGCAGCCGGTGAGAAGGCCTGCTGCAGCCAGGACGGCAAACGCACCGGCCGTCTGGCAGATTCTTGTTCGTTTCATGGATCGTTCTCCTTATGATTAAATCAGTGTAAAAGATCTTTAGTTTCATTTGTCCGGTGAATCAGCCCTTCTTTTTAAAGGATCGGAAATTTACGATCAAAAGCAGGATCAGTACAGTCAGGAAAATAACCGTAGACAGCGCGTACATAGACGGCTTGATCCCACGGCGCACCTCGCTGTAGATCAGGGTGGACAGTGTGTTGATGCCGGCTCCCTTTGTAAAATGGGTGATAATGAAATCGTCCAGCGACATGGTAAAGGACAGCAGAAAGCCTGACAGCACTCCCGGCATAATATCTGGAAACACGACCTTGAAAAATGCCTGCAAAGGCGCGGCACCCAAATCCAGAGCCGCCTCATAGGTGCTTTTATCCGTCTGCTTTAGCTTGGGCATCACGCTTAAGATCACATACGGTATGTTGAAGGTGATATGTGAGATCAGCACCGTCTGAAATCCCAAAGATACCCCGAATGCAATAAAAGACAGCATCAGGGAAATGCCTGTAACGATATCCGCGTTCAGCATGGGAATATTGGTGATCCCCATTACTACAGTGCGGGGAACCGGTTTCATGGACTGGATGGCAATGGCCGCCGCTGTTCCGATGATGGCGGCCGCCAGGGCGGATACAAAGGCGATGATCAGCGTGGTGGACAGTGCGCTCATAATGGAACGGCTGTCAAACATCTGGGCGTACCAGTCCAGAGTAAAACCTCCCCAGTGGGAACGGGACTTGGACTGATTAAAAGACAGTACCATCATAGTGAGGATGGGCGCGTATAAAAAGATCAGGATCAGCACCATATAGAAATCGGAAACAAATTTCCGCAATCGTTTTCTGCTCTTTTCCATTAGAATGTGCTCCCTTCTCCATTTTTATCATATTTGGCGATCATAGCCATACTGATGAGGATAAATATCATCAGCACCAGAGAAAGCCCGCTGCCCTGGTTCCAGTTGCTTCCCCGGGTAAATTCCTGTTCGATCACGTTTCCGATCAGGAGAATCTTGCTTCCGCCCAAAAGGTCGGAAATCACAAAGGTAGTCAGGGAAGGCACAAATACCATGGTAATACCGCTGATGACGCCAGGGATGCTTAATGGGAGCCATATTTTTACAAAGGTCTGAAAGCTGTTGGCTCCTAAGTCCTGAGCTGCGTTGATGACGCTGTCATCGATCTTTACCAGTACATTATAAATAGGAAGAACCATAAAGGGCAGGAAATTGTATACCATACCCAGCACAATGGCTGCCGGTGTGTTGATAATGGAGATATTTGGCAGGTGAAGGAAGGAAAGGATTCCGTTGATCACGCCGTTTTTCTCCAGCAGTGTCTGCCATGCCAGGGTGCGCAGCAGGAAATTCATCCACATAGGAAGGATGAAGATAAATACAATGAAGCTCCCGGCGCTTTTTCCGCGGCCGCGCAGGATCATAGCCAGCGGATAGGCCAGCACAAGGCACAAAACGGTACTGATCAGAGACAGTCCCAGAGACAGGATCAGCGCTTTTATGTGATCCGGTTCTGCAATGGAACGAATATTTTCCAGAGTAAAGGCTCCGTTTCTGGCGGTCAGTCCGTACCAGAGGATCATAAGCAGGGGAATAATGGTAAAACCGATCATCCATACAATATAGGGGCCTGAGAGCAGGGCTTTTCCCAGGCGCACGCTTTTCTTTTGGTTATTCATCGACTCCCAGCGCCTCCTCATCCTCAGACGCAGGTTTGTTCATGATCTGGATATCAAAGGGATCCACATGGATGCCAACCTGCTTTCCAACGGGGAACATATCTGTGGAATGCACCAGCCACTCGAACCCGTCCGGGGTAGTCACTTCCATTTCATAGTGAACGCCCTTGAAAATGAGGTGGGTTACGGTGCCGGTGAGCGTGCCCTTTTCAGGCTCTACCAGGTCAATATCCTCCGGGCGGATCACTACGTCTACAGGCCGGTTGCTGCCAAAGCCTTTGTCTACACAGGCGAACGCTGCGCCGAAGATCTCTACCAGTTCATCCCGTACCATAGTGCCGTGGACGATGTTGCTTTCGCCGATGAAGTCGGCCACAAAGGCATTTTCCGGCTCGTTGTAGATCTGCTCTGGGGAGCCCATCTGCTGAATGTAGCCCTGGTTCATGACCACGATGGTGTCGGACATGGTCAGAGCCTCCTCCTGGTCATGAGTGACATAGATAAAGGTGATGCCGAGCTCATTTTTCAGTCGGATCAGCTCGTACTGCATATCCTGACGCAGCTTTAAATCCAGAGCGCCTAAGGGTTCATCAAGCAGAAGCACTCTTGGTTCGTTGACAATGGCTCTTGCGATGGCGATCCGCTGCTGCTGGCCGCCGGAGAGAGAGGTCACATCCCGTTTTTCGTAGCCGGAGAGATTGACCAGCTTTAAAGCATACCGGATCTTGTCGTCAATATAGCTTTTGGATTTGTTTTTGATCTTCAGGCCAAATGCGATATTTTCCGCAATGCTCATATGGGGGAACAGGGCGTACTTCTGGAATACGGTATTTAACTGACGTTTGTTGGGCGGAAGCTTTGTAATGTCCTGTCCGTCGAATAAGACCTTGCCCGAATCCGGGGTAGTAAAGCCCCCCAGGATCCGCAGAGTAGTAGTCTTTCCGCAGCCGCTGGGGCCAAGGAGAGTGACAAAACTGTTCTCCTTAATGGAAAGATTCAGATCATCCAGGATCAGTTCGCCGTCAAAGCTTTTGGAAATATGCTGTAAATCGATCAATGGCTGGCTCATGTATTTTCTTCTCCTTTATTATCATAGTAAATTCTCCCCCCGTTTGTCCGGTTCGGCTGTCTGAAAAGTCCGGTCAGAAGCTTGGCGGCGAGCTGACCCATATGAGAGCTGCTCCGCCTTTGCTGGAGAGATAGTGCTGTTTATCTGCTGTGTAGTAGAAGGATTCCCCTTTTTTTGCTTTGTAGGTTTTTTTGCCCAGATGGATGGATACGCTTCCCTGGAGGATATATCCGAATTCTTCTCCCTCATGGGGGGTATCGGGGCAGGTGGAGCCTCCAGGCTTCAAGGTTAAAAGAATAGGCTCCATGGTGTTTTTCTGAGCATTTGGAATGATCCATTTGATCTCGTTGCTGTATTCAGGATCTACTTTTTCAAAGTAATCCTGCCTGCCGAATACGATCTGCTCCTCCGGCTCCTCGTTGAAGAACTCCCCAATGGTCGTACCCAGGCACTGGAGGATGTCCAGAAGAGTGGCGATGGAGGGAGAGGTCAGATTGCGCTCCAGCTGAGAGATAAATCCCTTGGAAAGCTCCGAGCGGTCGGCCAGTTCCTCCTGAGTCAGCCCTTTTAAGACACGAAGCTCCTTGAGTTTGTTTCCGATATCCATATGATTCCTCCCGGCATGGTTATCCCGTCCTGCGGGATGGCGGCTTCGCGGGACGGGATGTGAAAACTGCTATAAGTTATACAAAAAGTTTACAAATACTAACCCAATATATAAATAACTAAAAAGTTTAGTAATAATAAACAAGGGCGAGTTTCATTATACCGTAAATAAATCCTGTGTCAATACCTTTTCTTAAACTTAAGAGTTAACAAATAAAGAAAACTATGATATGATAAGTTTTGATTGATTCGGACTGAACATACAGATCCGATCCGAGAGGATATATTTAATTTCAGGAGGTAAATACAGGTATGAGCGGCAGATATATGGCATATGTGGGATCTTATTCCTATACCGGGAAAGCAAAGGGGATCACTGTATTTGACGTAGATGTAGAAAATGGAATTTTCAGGGAGCGCTGTGAGATGGAAGTGAATAACTCTTCTTATGTAATTGCCTCCAGCGACGGAAAGACGCTGTATTCCATTGCAGATGAGGGCGTAGTGTCCTTCCGCATCCTTCAAAACGGTGCTCTTGCAAGATTAAACAGCGCCCCCATTCGGGGAATGAGGGGCTGCCATCTGTGCAGCGATGCAGAGGACAAGTATGTATTTGTTTCCGGCTACCACGATGGAAAAACCACCGTTTTAAGCCTGAATGAGGACGGTTCTGTAGGTGAAATCGTAGACGGCGTATTCGACAAGGGATACGGCAGCGTGGCAGAGAGAAACTTCCGTCCCCATGTGACCTGTACCCGCCGGATGCCTGACAACAAATACGTTCTCAGTGTGGACAACGGAGTGGATCAGGTTAAGATCTACCGCTTTAATAATAAGGATCAGAAGCTGATCCAGGTGGACGCCATCCGCTGTGATCTGGAATCAGCGCCCAGACATTTTCGTTTCAGCAGGGATGGCCGTTTCCTCTATTTGATGTATGAATTGAAAAATGTGATCGACGTGTTTACCTATGAAACAGGAGAGAGGGCGCCTGTGATAGAGAAGATCCAGACCATTTCCACGACGTCCACCAGGAATCCAGGCAACCTCACCGCAGCCTGCGCGATGCGTATGTCCCAGGATGAAAAATACCTCTACTGCACCAATGCCGGGGAAAATACGGTGAGCGTTTACCGCAGGGATGAGGAAACCGGGCTTTTAGACATGATCTGCTGCCTGCCTGTGAGCGGAGAGTACCCCAAAGACGTGGCTGTTTTCCCGGATGGACGGCATATTGCTTCTATTAACCATGACAGCGGCACGATCTCATTCTTTAAGATTGACTACGAGAAGGGACTTCTTGTAATGAGCGGCAGAAGCATCCAGGTCAATGAGCCCAACTGCTGCGCTATTGTAAAGATTGGAGACTAAACATGGCAGGTTCGATCTATGGAACACTCTTTTGTGTCAGCACCTGGGGAGAGTCCCACGGAAAGGGAATCGGCGTGGTCATTGACGGCTGCCCTGCCGGTTTGCCCTTAGACGAGGAAGATATTCAGAAATATTTAGACCGGAGAAAACCGGGACAGAGCCGTTTTACTACGGCCCGTCAGGAGGGAGACCGGGTGGAAATTCTTTCCGGCGTATTTGAAGGAAGAACCACCGGAACTCCCATTGCCCTGGAGGTGCGAAACACAGACCAGAGATCTCGTGATTACGGTAATCTTATGGACGTATACCGTCCGGGTCACGCGGACTTTACCTTTGATGAAAAATACGGTTTCAGAGACTACAGAGGCGGCGGCCGCTCCTCAGGCCGGGAGACCATCGCCAGAGTAGCGGCGGGAGCCGTGGCGTCCAGGCTGTTAGAGCGCCTGGGCGTGAAGGTTCAGGCTTATACCTGTTCCATCGGCCCGGTTTCCATTGACCGTGCCAGGATGGATATCTCCAAAATGTGGCAGAATCGCCTCTATATGCCCGATGAAACTGCGGCAAAAGAGGCGGAAAGCTATCTGGATGATATGATGGCGCGAAAAGACTCCTGCGGCGGCGTGGTAGAGTGCGTTATTGAGGGGCTTCCGGCAGGAGTGGGAGAGCCGGTGTTTGACAAACTGGATGCCGGACTTGCCAGGGCCATGCTGTCCATAGGTGCGGTAAAGGGCTTTGAACTTGGAGACGGCTTTGAGGCGGCCCGTTCCCTTGGATCCCGCAACAATGACGGCTTCTATATAAATGAGGATGGAGCGGCCAAAAAGCGCACGAACCATTCCGGCGGAACTCTGGGAGGCATGAGCGATTCTGCGCCTGTGGTGATGCGTGCGGCCTTTAAGCCTACCCCTTCCATTGCGCAGCCCCAGCGCACCGTGGATCGTTTTGGAAGGGAAAAGGAGATCGAAATCAGGGGACGCCACGACCCCATTATCGTTCCGCGGGCCGTGGTGGTGGTAGAGGCTATGGCTGCTTTGACAGCGGCGGATCTGCTTTTGCTGTCCATGACCTCCCGACTGGATCGGATAGAAGAATTTTTTGGAAAAAAGGAGAAATAAATGATGAAGATCGCAATGGGAAACGACCATTCAGCTATTGAGCTTAAGAACATTATCAGGGAATTTGTAGAGGAAAAGGGCTATGAGGTCATTGACTTTGGTACCAACTCCACAGAAAGCTGTGACTATCCTGTATATGGCGAGAAGGTAGGCCGCGCCGTAGCTTCCGGCGAGGCAGATCTGGGAATCGTGATCTGCGGCACCGGAGTAGGCATTTCTCTGGCAGCCAACAAGGTAAAGGGAGTGCGCGCCTGCGTATGCAGCGAACCCTACAGCGCCAGACTTTCCCGTATGCACAACAACAGCAACGTCCTGGCTTTCGGGGCGAGAGTCGTAGGCAGTGAACTGGCAAAGATGATCACGGAAGAATGGCTGAACGCTGAATTTGAGGGCGGACGCCATGAGAGACGGGTAAATATGCTTATGGAGATCGAAAACAGGTAAAATCTTCAAATAAGGTATAGACAAAGCAGTATATTTATTATAAAATAAAATTAAATCCTCGATAATTATTAGAATCACTAATATTATCAGGAAGGGAACGTACGGTACAAATTACGATTTGTTCGGACTGAAAGGGAGTAAAACGCTTATAGGATATCTGAAAGCTGTTTGCTCCCTTTCTTTTACGGTTTGGGTGCTGGAACATCTGCGAAAAAGGAGGCTGAAGATGAAGGAACTTCTGAGAATGGAGGGCATCACGAAAAAATTCGGCGAAGCCTATGCCAACCGGAATATCAACCTGTCTATTGAAGAGGGAGAGGTTCACACTCTTTTGGGTGAAAACGGGGCTGGAAAGAGTACGCTGATGAACATTTTGATCGGTCTGTATCAGCCTACATCCGGAACCATCTGGCTGAACGGTAAGAGGGTTCGGATCGATTCACCAAAAACAGCGGTGAAAATGGGGATCGGAATGGTTCATCAGCACTTTATGCTCATAGAGGCTATGACGGTGTTTGAAAATATCATTCTGGGAACCAAGAAGGATCGCTCCATTTTCATCAAAAAAGATGAACTTCGCAAAGAGATCATGGAGCTGTCTGAGAAATATGGGCTGGAGGTTGAGCTGGACAAGACCGTCTCGGAGATCTCCGTAGGAGCCCAGCAGAGGGTGGAGATCTTAAAGGCTCTTTACCGGGGAGCAAAGCTTTTAATTCTGGACGAACCCACAGCGGCGCTTACGGATCAGGAGGTAGAAGGCCTGTTTGCCATTATCCGCAGGCTGACTGGTGAAAATAAGTCTGTGATCTTCATTTCCCACAAGATGCGCGAGGTGATGGCGATCAGCGACCGCATTACCATTTTGCGGGCCGGCGAGACGATAGAGACATTGAGGCGGGAGGATACCAACGCAGCCCAACTGGCAAACCTGATGATTGGCCATGAGATGACGGTAAGCCGATATCAAAAGGTGACAAAGACAGAGGAGACGGTTCTTCGCCTGGATCATGTAGACTACCATAAGGAGCATAAGCACAGCGGGTTAAACGACGTCAGCTTTTCCATTGGGAAAGGGGAGATCCTTGGGATCGCAGGTGTGGACGGGAACGGGCAGTCCCAGCTGGCACAGCTTGTGACGGGGGTGATCGCTCCGGATTCCGGCGAGGTGGATCTGAAATCCAAAAAAGTAGCCCAGTTTATTCCAAATGGCTTTATCCTGTCCCATGTATCCCATGTTCCTGAGGACAGAAACAAGATGGGACTGGTGGGAAATATGACCGTAGAAGAAAATCTGGTGCTCAAATCTACGGAGGATCCAAGATTTTCCTGCGGAAAGGGTGCATTTTTAAAGAAAAAGGCCATTCGTGAGTTTGCTCTTGCACTGCAGAAAAAAAACGATATCCGGTGTTCATCCATTGAACAGGAGGCCAGAAACCTTTCCGGTGGAAATCAGCAGAAGATCATCCTTGCCCGTGAGCTGGAAAATCATCCGGAGCTTCTGGTTGCGGTTCATCCCACCAGAGGGCTGGATATCGGCGCGTCCCAGTATGTCCACGATACCATGATCGAGGCAAGGGATAAGGGCTGCGGGATCCTTCTGATCAGTGCGGATTTTGACGAGGTATTAAAGCTGTCGGATCGTATTATCGTTATGTTTGAGGGAAAAGTAATGGGAATCTATTCAGGAGAAAATCCGCCCATTGAAGAGATCTCCCTGGCCATGGCGGGAAAGGAGGAGTAGGAACATGAAGATAAAAGACAATCTTGTGAAGATCCTGGTTCCTGTACTTGCTATCCTGGTCGCTTTTGCGGCGGGTGGGATCATCATGCTGTGTATGGGAAAAAATCCCTTTCAGGCATACGGCTTTCTGTTTTCCGGCGCGTTCGGAAGCACAAGGAAGATCGCTCAGACCCTTGTGATTGCCTGTCCTCTGATTTTTACCGGTCTTGCGGCGTCCTTTGCCTATAAATGCGGCGTATTTAATCTGGGCGGCGAAGGGCAGTTTATCATGGGTGCTGTGACCAGCATCTTTGTATCTGCCAAACTGGGAGATGCGGGGGTATTCGGCCTGCTTTTAAGCCTGGTGGCCGGAACCGCAGCCGGAGGTCTCTGGGGGGCGATTCCCGGTATCCTTAAGATCACACGGGGGCTTAATGAGATCATTGTCAGCATCATGCTCAACTATGTAGCCACCTTGTTTATGGGTTATGTCTACACAACGCTTTTAAGAGACGGAAGCGTGCCGCAGACGGTGGCAGTGGCTGACAGCATGAAAATTGCCAATATTTCCAAGGGTTTTCCGGTTCACTGGGGAATAGTGGCAGCTATCCTGCTGGCAGCTGCGCTCTATTACTTTATCTTTAACACGTCCAAAGGCTTTAAGCTGCGGGCAGTGGGGATGAATTCGACGGCGGCATTTTTCAATGGTTTCCCGGTTAATCAATACATCCTGTTTTCCTTTATCGTCTCCGGTGCTATCGCCGGACTGGGAGGAAGCATTGAACTTCACGGAAAGCAGCTGCGCCTGATGAGTGGGTTTGGAGCAGGCTTTGGCTTTGACGGAGTGGCCATTGCGCTGATTGCCCAGCTGAATCCCATCGGTACGGCGGTTGTGGCGTTTATCTTTGCGGTGCTGCGCAAGGGCGCCAGCACACTGCAGACGGGTATGCAGGTGCCAACCTCGGTGGTAGATATTATCCAGGCGCTTGTGATCATTTTTGCAGTGGCAGGAACGGCGCTTTTGAGACTCCCCGCAGTTAAGCAGTTTATTATCAATCATTCACAGAAAAAGGAGGTACGGGGCTGATGTCATCATTTTTCACTGCAAATTTCCTCGTGGAGCTGCTGCTTTCAGCGGTGCGTATGGCGACGCCCATCCTTCTGGTGGCGCTGGCGGAAACCTATTCAGAGCGCGCGGGCATGGTAAATATCGGTCTGGATGGAATCATGTCCATCGGAGCTTTAGTGGGCTTTCTGGTGGGGTATCGAACCGGAAGCCCATGGGCGGGAATCCTGGCAGGGGCAGCCGCCGGTATCCTGGTAAATATGATCTATGCGTTCTGTACCATTACCCTCTGCGCAGAGCAGACCGTGTACGGAATGGCGATCAATATTTTTGCGCCCGCCCTTGCGTCTTTCATCTACAGACTGTCATTTTCAGATACCTCCACACTGATCCAGGGAGTTTCCATGGAAGCGTTTCCTATCCCGGTGCTCAGCCAGATTCCGGTGCTGGGAAACATCCTTTTTAATCAGAGTATTCTGGTGTATGCGGCTTACCTGATGGTGCCTGTTACCTCTGTCTTTTTAAACAAAACCAGGGCGGGACTGAATTTTAAGGCAGTGGGAGAGTTCCCCAAGGCTGCGGAGACCCTGGGCATCCATGTTGTATTTCAGAAATACATAGCCTGTATCCTGTGCGGAGCCATGGCAGGGATCGGAGGCGCTTATCTGACGATCTGCTATACCAGCACCTATTCTGAGGGAATCGTGGCAGGAAGAGGATTTATTGCGCTGTCTGCGGTGATTTTCGGGCGCTGGATGCCTTCCGGCGTGCTGATGGCCTGTCTGCTCTTTGGCTTCTGCGACGCCCTTCAGATTCGCCTGCAGCTGATCAGTCCATCCACGCCGTACCAGATCCTGCAGATGATACCATATCTTTGCACTCTGTTCGTACTGGCCTTTTTCGGTATCAAAAAGAGCGGGCCAAAGGCGAACGGGCAGCCCTATTACAGAGAGGAACGGTAATTGCAGAGAAGCTCTGCATCCGTTAAAATATGTACTCAAGGAGGAAATTATTATGAGAAAATCAAACACGAAGGCAGTTTCACTGATCATGACAGTGGCTCTTGCAGCAGTCAGCCTGTCTGCCTGCGGCGGCTCCGGTTCAGGGGAAAAGGAAACCCAGACGACAGCGGCAAAGGCCGGAAGCGAGGCGGCAGATAAGGGAACGGAAAGCGCCGATAAAAAGGAGGGCGGCTACAAGGTAGCAATGATTTGTGATTCCTCTGTTTCAGACGGAGGATGGGGAGCAAGCTGCTATCAGGCCATGGTAGACGCGGCAGAAGAGATGGGATGGGAGACCGTTTATACGGACAACATCGCCACCTCCGACTATGCAACCGTTATGACTGATTATGCAGAACTGGGATATGATCTGATCTTTGCGCCGGGAAATCAGTACACCGATGCGGTAAAGCAGGTTGCAAGCGAGTACCCAGAGATCCATTTTGCCCTGTTAAACGGAACGGTAGAGACAGAAAACATTGAATCCATCCTTCCGGATGCGGATCAGATCGGCTACATGGCAGGCGCTTTGGCCGGACTGATGACAAAGACCAACAACATCGGCTTTATCGGCGGAATGGAGCTGGATACCACAAAGGCAAAGGTAAGCTGCTATGAGAAGGCAGCCCAGAAGGTAAATCCGCAAGTAAAGGTATCCTCCGCCTACGCAGGCTCTTTCAGCGATACAGCGAAAGGAAAGGAAATCGCCGCTTCTATGGTAAGCACCTATGACGTAGACGTAATGTTCGGTGATGCTTCCGCAGTGGATACGGGCGCAAGGGAGGCTCTTGCAGGCCTGGAGGGCAGATATGACATCGGACAGCCCGGAAATCTGGGCTCTGCAGACGATAAAGTGATCATCTGCTCTGTAGTAACAGACAACGCAGCCCTTGTAAAGGCCTGCATGGAGACCGTAGAGGACGGAACCTTTGGAAATAAGACTGTATACGGCGACCTGAGCAACGGCTGTCTGAGCGTGGGAACCTTCTCCAGCCTGGTGCCGGAGGATGTTCAGAAGCAGTATCTGGAGTATGTAGAGCAGATTAAGGCAGGAACCTTCTTAGAATAAGAGAAAATAAAACAGCAGAAAAACCGGCCCCGGCTGCGCCTTTTACAGACGCGTCCGGGGCCTTTGCGCGTGAAAGAGCCGGGCGGAGCATGGACAGATTTTTGCCGATTTGGCTTTACAAAGGCGGGAGAGATGTTTAAGATAAAAGAAGGGTTTTTCTCTTGCAAAAGGCATTAAGGAAGATGTCCCATACTGAAAAGTTACAAAACAAATAAGAAAGAGGTGCAGCAGCCATGACAAATGAGAGAGAAATGAAAATAATTGAAGATTCCGTCCGCATCATCCGTGAAAAGACAGATTTTGAGCCTGAGATCGGGATGATCCTGGGCAGCGGGCTGGGAGATTACGCAGACAAGATCGAGGATCCGGTAAGAATTTCCTACCATGATATCCCGGACTTCCCCGTATCTACAGTGGCAGGCCATGCAGGACAGTTTGTAATGGGAACCTGTATGGGAAAGAAGGTAATCGCCATGCAGGGAAGAGTACACTATTACGAAGGATACAGCCAGAGACTGATCACGCTGCCGATCCGTATTATGAAACGTCTGGGAGTGAAAAAAATCCTTCTCACCAATGCGGCAGGCGGAGTAAACCGCGCCTATGAGCCGGGTACGCTGATGATCATCAGGGATCATATCAACTATTCAGGTTCCAATCCCCTTACAGGCCCTAATTTTGAGAAAGACGGCCCCCGTTTCCCGGATATGAGCTGCGTATATGATGCCGGTTTCAGAAAGAGCCTGAAGGAAAAGGCAGAGCAGAAGGGAATCCATCTGGAGGAAGGCGTATATATGATGTTCTCCGGCCCCAACTATGAGACGCCGGCAGAGGTCCGTATGGCGGGGGTTTTTTGGGGAGACGCGGGGGGGGTGGGTTCCCGAAGA
>OASZ01000180.1_pt1 | contig 88467 bp, 84 predicted proteins | sample 1501241 | NCBI WGS metagenome assembly OASZ01 (sample SAMEA2579926, study PRJEB22360) | human gut metagenome | biome: human gut; feature: human-associated habitat; material: faeces | place: Denmark | collected 2008/2010 | reverse complement strand
TCACTGTTTTGTATCTCTGAGCGCCCCCTTGGTAGGGGTGACACCTCTATATTCAATTTGACGCGATGCATTTCCACAGGCATCCTTTCGTACACTGCTTCTTTGTACAACACATCAACGCCACATCGTAATCTCTATGTAGTGATTACGGAGTCAATAGTTACACAGCAATCATCTCACGGTGTTTGCTGCTTTTTGTTCTTTATGTAGTCTTACGCCGCCTTAAAACTGGCGGCCGATTTAATCTCATTTTTTGTTACGCATTCAATATGCAAAATAATTTAAAAAGTGTAACGTTTTTTCGAGAAGTTTTTTAAAGTTTTTTTTCTGCATATTTTTTGGCTTTGTTTTGCGGCATTCCTGCCGGCAAATCGCAAGTCCTGTATGCCGAGCTATGTTAAGTCTTACCGGGCTCAACCTGCGGGCGATTTATTATCGACCGGAAGCTTCCCGTTATTTTTAAAGTTTTTTTTCTGCATACTTTTTTGCAGTTACGCATCTCTCTATTTCTGCAGCATTTCTGCCAGCGAATATAATATGCTGAATATTTTTAAAAAAAGAATTTTTTTGCTGGTAAATATGTGACAAAAAACGGCATGACTATTTAACAAATTTGCACAAAAAAAACGGCGAGCATTTGCTCGCCGGTAAATCAGCATAAAATTAATCAATCAGAATTGCTTCGCCGTCATCGTCTTCCTCATCATCAGAGCTTTCTCCAGACTCTTCCAGGCCTTTGCTGGCATTGTCGGTATTCTCTTCTGCAGGGTTTTCTTCAGGCTCACTTGTAGACTCATCTACAGGCTCATCTACAGGTTTAATTTCCTTTTCTGGAACATTATCAGGTTCTTCATGCTCTTCAGGTTTTTCTGGCTCATCCGAAGAATCGGTATCCTCTTCGTCAGGGTCGTCAAAATCATCAAGGCTGAACTGGTTAGCAGCATCAGAATTACTTTCATTAGCGCTGTCATCAGTGTTGTCCACATCAGCATCGTCACTTTCATCAGACTCTGCATCAACACCTGCTGGCATATTCATGAAGTCTTTGTCCTCATCATCAAAGTCAAGGCTGAATGGGTCGTTGTTAGCTTCCGTGGAGGCAGATGCCTTACTGCTGTCATCGGAAGCGCCTTCCTGCTGGCATTCTTCAAGTTCTTCGTCGTCTTCTTCCGGAATTTCGCTTTCAGCCTGTTGCTCTTCAGCCGGTGATTCTTTTGTTTCAGATTTCTCTTCATCCGGTTCGTTCATCTGTTTTCCTGCATCATCCGATACATCTTCAACATGTTCGCTTTCAGCTTCCGATTCTTCTTCTTCTGTCTGGCTATCTTCGTCACCTGTTTCTTTATCAGGTTCCTCATCAACCGGAGCAGCTTCCGCTTGTTCATTTACATTTTCAGGCTCCTCGCTCTGCTGTTCTTTCATACCAGCCTGCTCATCAGCTTGTTTATCAGCCGGCGCGTCCTCCACTTTTTCTTCTGCTGGCGGGTTCATCATTTTTTCAAATTCTTCATCAGCCTGTTTCTGACGTGCCTCAATTACAGGTGTCATGATAGGTCTTACATAGCCAAGCATTGTTTTTACTGCAGTGTCAATATCCCAGTTGTTGTAAATGATGATATCCCATCCATGATTATTTTCATAATCGCAGAACTGCTCATCCTCACTCTGTTCTCTGGCTTCAAATTTGGCCTTAGTCTCTCCGCGGGCGACAAATCTTGCTGCTCTCTTGTCTGCATCGGCATAGATATAGAACTGTAAGAGTTTATATCGGCTGCCGCATCTTTCCTTCAGGTCTTTAATGCCTTTCGGGTCAATGACATAGATATCACTATTGTCAAGAATCTCTTGCGTTGTACAGTATCTTGCACCATTGATTTTTGTCTCAGCTGTAATATTTTCCAGCTTGTCATACTCTTCATCAGAAACGAAGATATGGTCACAATTTTCAAGCCCTTTCTCCAGTTCTTCCGGCCTTGGTTTTCTTGTTGCGTAGGATTTCACAACATTAAGCCCGAGAGCTTCTGCTACCTTTTTTGCAATAAGTGATTTACCTGCACTGTTTCTTCCTGCTACTGTGATTAATATCTGTCTCATGTCTTATTCTCCTTTTCTTTGTTGGTTTTGTGATTTTTTTACAGATTTAATATGCTGGATTTTTGACAGGATTAAAATTTTTCTTTTTGCAGAAATCTGTCATATTGTTTTTGTAAAAACAATAAGAAAAGGAGACTGAAACTATGAGTAAAACGATGAGTGAAAACAGAGAATCTTTGGAATTAAATGGTGTGACATTTTACTTTGTCCGGAACGAAAACTACTACATGGCAAAAATCTGTAACGATATCGATATTGAGGCGGGAACAGAAGAAGTAACGTTTGAGTTTGACAAAATTGGAACTTATGAACTTATGGACAATAAAAAGGTATTTCCAGAAGTCAAAATCCTCAATATTAAAAAATGGGGACGTAATTTACGTATTCCAAACAGTATGTTTCCTAATGTTATCAAAGTAGTTGTTGACAAGCATTGCAGTTGTTACAAATCAGGATGCATGCTGGTTAATGATAAAGGTGTGTTGCAGAATACATTTCATCCAGATAGTGATGTTATTGATTTAAAAGGTGTGTCTGTTATCGACAACAATTCATTTGCCGGATGTCAGGCAACTAAATTCATCAATTCTGGCAGTATTAAGCAATGCAGGAATCAGGCATTTAAAGATTCAGCAATTGAAAAAATGCCGGTTCCAGCCGGTGGGGCTTTAATAATTGGCTCAGTTATAGTTAATGTTGATAAAGACGCAGCAGACATTGTGATGCCTGATACAAGGCGGGCTATATTAACGATAAGGGAAGGCTTGAACTATGGTAAGATTCAGAGTATTACATTTAATAAGATACAGTCTTTTGTCAATATTCAGAAGCATATCCCAAAGCGAATAAAAATTATCTTAAAAGAAACTGGCTTTATCGGTTATGATATGATTGACTTCTGGACACAGAGCAAAGCATCCTGTCTTGAACTTTGTGATGAAAATCCGTATTATAAAACAATTGACGGTGCTCTATTTACAAAAGATGGAACCGTACTTATTAAGTATCCGTCTTCAAGAACCGGACATTATGATATACCAGAAGGAACAATAACGATTGCTTCAATGGCATTCCAGAACTGCGAGCTTTCCAGTGTCACAATTCCTTCATCCATGCGCCAAATTTTGCCAAAGGCATTTGCTGATTGCCACAAACTTTCAACGGTAGAAATCAGGGACGGCATTAAGAATTTAGGTATTGGCCGCAGTACATTGCTTTTTTATAACTGCGACAGCCTGAAGCATATTGAAATCCCGTCAAGCGTGCAGATAATTGCAGAACAAGCTTTTGACGGATGTAACTTAGAGAGCGTCAAATTTAATGAAGGTTTATTACAGATAATGAACAACGCGTTTACTTCTTCGTTATTGACCGGAGATGTTGTTTTACCGTCAACGCTTGATTATATTGGAGACTCCAATTTCCAGAGTGCAAAACAGATAACGGTTCTTGGCGACAAAATCCCATTTGGATTAATCTCTGCTGTAACTGCTACATATGAGCAGACAAACAAATCAAAGTATATCAAGCTGCAGTGTCCAAATAAGACATTATTTCTCCCGCGATACATCGATGTTACTGCGGAATGGCTTGACTCAAATCTGAGTATTCCTTCATTTCGCGAGGAGTGCGAGAACAGTCTGTATGCATATGGGGCGCTGGCTGACATAAAACAGGAAACCGCAATCGCTACATACAAGGAAAACCCGTCAAGTGATTTGCGTACATATCTGCGAAGGGTCAGCAAGAATATTGTAAACGGATATATCAGTGACCATAATGAAACAGAGCTTATTGAGTTTATTAAGCTTGGGCTGATGACCAAAAAAGCCATGCAGGATGCATTACAGTCTGCCAGGGAAAACTGCATGCCGACAGTTGAGGCTTATCTTTTAAAGGCTATAAACGAATCAGACGAATCTAATTCCACATTTTCACTCTAAGCTAGGAAATCAGCCGGAAATCTTCCGGCTGATTTTTTTTTGTATCATTTAATCCGGCATATTGTATATGCAAAACAAAAAAAAGAAAGGAGTTCAAAAAAATGAACAAAAAAGAAGAAAACATAACAAACAGAATGAGATATCTTGTTGATACACTTAATAAGGCAGCAAAGGTGTATTACCAGACCGGTGAGGAATTAATGCCGAATTTTGAGTACGACAAGCTTGAACGTGAGCTTGAAGCGCTGGAGCAGGAAACCGGAATCATGCTTTCTGATTCTCCAACAATCCGTACAGGAATCTCTGTTGACGATGCTGAGGGGCTGACAGACTCGCGACTTGCAAAAGTGACCCACGAGTATCCGGCCCGGTCTCTTGCAAAGACGAAGGACGAGTCATTGTTTCCAAAGGTATTTTCAGTAAGGGACAATATGGCCGTGCTGATGTGGAAAGAAGACGGGGGGACGATTGTGGCAACTTACGACGACGGAAAGCTTGTCAGTCTTGCAACACGAGGCAATGGAATCATTGGCCAGGACATCACACACAATGCCAAATACATCCACGGCCTGCCGACGGCGCTTCCGTTTAAGTCTCATTTTGTTGTAAGGGGCGAAGCATTGATGAGTTATAACGAGTTTGAAAGGGTTAACTCTTCCCTTCCGGAAGATGTGGAGCACTACAAAAACCCAAGAAATCTTGCGAATTCTACAATAAACCTTACAGCAGAAAAAGAGATGGAACATCGGGAAATCTGGTTCCATGCGTTTAAACTTGTCTACAGCGGCGGGAATTATCTTCCGGAAAAACCACGTACATTTTTTAATGACATGGAGTTTCTGAAATCGCTTGGATTTGAGACCACTGAGCACATCTTATGCTCAGTATCAGACCTTATCGCTGAAATGCATAAGATGACAAATAAGGTACCGGAATATGCGTTTCCTGTTGACGGTCTTGTTGTTGCCGCGAATGATGTGGAATATGCAGAATCGCAGCCAGGAACCGGCCATAATCCGAACAGGCTTGAGGGTTTCGCTCTGAAATGGCAGGACGAAACCGTAGAGACAACATTACAGGCAATAGAATGGTCACCAAGCAGGACAGGGCTCCTTAATCCTGTAGCAGTATTTGACCCGGTTGAGCTGGAAGGAACCACGGTCTCACGTGCAAGCGTGCATAATGTTTCCATTATCAGAAAACTGCAGCTTCGCATCGGTGATACGATTTTGGTGTATAAAGCAAACAAAATCATACCGCAGATTGCAGAAAATGTGTCAGCGGCAGGAGCACTTTCAGACAACGAGGCACTTCCCAAGGAATGTCCATGCTGTCACGGGAAAATCAAACCGATTATCACGAAAGGCGCTGCGATGGATGTAGAAGTTGCTACATGTGCAAATCCTGACTGTCCGGCGAAACATATCGGAAAATATACACATTTTGTTGAACGCGACTGTATGAATATCATGGGCTTATCAAAGGCGACCATAACATATTTTATTGATAATGGCTGGATTTCAGAATTTTCTGACATTTATCATCTTGACAGACATAAAGATGAAATTATCGCCACAAAAGGCTATGGCAAGAAATCATATGAAAATATGATTAAGGCAATTGAAAAAAGTCGAAAGACATCATTTGTTCCATTTATCCATGCTGTCGGTATTCCAAATATCGGCGAAGGACAGGCGAAGTTGTTTGCCAAAGAGTACAATAATGACATTGACAAATTCCTGAATGACGTATATGCAAAGCATGATTTCAGCCATATTGACGGCATCGGGCCAATCCTGAATGACAACCTCATCAGATGGGGCGAGACATATCTTGCATACAAAGACCCGTCAGCAGAAAATCCGAATCCGGAGATTAGAAACCTGCTTACAGAACTTTCGTTTGAAAATCAAAGTCAGGAGGAAGCATCATCAGATGCGGCTTCTCTTTCAGGCCTTACATTTGTAATTACTGGCGATGTACATCACTTTAAAAACCGTAATGAACTGAAGGCAAAGATTGAATCACTCGGTGGAAAAGTAAGCGGGTCTGTCTCGTCAAAGACAAGTTACCTTATCAACAATGATTCTGCTTCTGCTTCTTCCAAGAATAAGAAGGCAAAGGAGCTTGGTGTTAAGATTATCAGTGAAGAGGAATTTTTATCTTTGCTTGCGTAATTTTTCTGATTACTTATGTTTCTATTTTTATCATTTCCATCCCAGCCAGCGCTTCGCGCTGGCTGGTTTTCTTTTACTTCTTCCTTTATTTATTCTTCTCTTCGTTTTTTTTCTTATCCTGTCTTATCTCTTTTTTTTCTGCTTCTTCTTTTTCATTTCTGCTGCCACTCCTTACTCTTATATCTGCTTCTCCAATTTTGTCTCCAATCTCATCTTCCCTTCTTTTTTTACTCTTTTCTCCATTTTTCTTCCTTAGGATTTTCAGCATATTAAAAATGTAATAAACAAATTTCAACAAGAAAGGAAAAAAACAATGCAAAAAAAGAAACAATATTACGAAATCAAAGATGGCGGCGTAACCCTGTATTGGGACATGACGTCAAATACGTTAGTTGATATTGATGTACAGCCAGGCGTCAAAACTGTTAACCTGTTTGCTGAAAAGACAGCATCAAAGTATCTGTATTCTACGTACAGGGTAAAGCTTGAAAATGTATATAAACAGTTTCCTGACGTAGAAGAACTTCATATTGAAGGTGATATCCAACAAGTCAGCATCAGAAACGATATGTTTCCAAATGTCAAGTTGGTCACATCAGACAGTGACAGGTTTGTTGATGGTGCATCAATGCTTATTGAGGTTCTTTACAATATGAGCCGTAAGCTGCTGAACGCATTCTACATGCAGCCGGATATGGAGCTTGACCTCAAAAACATTAAATACATTGCTGATTATGCCTTAAATGGATGCCTTGCGTCAGCAGCAATAAACTGTGATTCACTCAATGACGCAGCTCCGAAGGCTTTCTCTGGCGCATTTATGTTTGATACGGGAGATGACGGGCTCAGTGTAATCAATGACGCGGTGCTTAAAGTGGAGCCTGACGCAAAATCAGTACGGCTTTCAAAACGTATCAGACGTATAGCAAATTCAGCAAACTTTAAGAATGTTAAGTCGTTACATGTTGAATCAATCAATATTTTGAATCAGATATTCAGCCGGAACAATATTTCGGGGATTACAGACTTATTTGTTGAAGAGGCCGGCGCCATTGATATCCGTAAGCTGCATCGAATGTTAACGTCACGCGGATTTGATAGCCTTGGAAATATACATGTGGAGAACAAATATTATACATCTATTGACGGCATTATCTATTCACGTGACAAACAGACACTCGTTCTGGCCTCAAGTGGCCGTGACGGTGTTGTCAATATACCGGAAGGGACTAAAACAATCGCAAATGGAGCTTTCATGAACTGTAATATACGTGAAATTAATTGCCCTGATTCATTAGAGTACATTAATGATAATGCATTTTATGCATGCACATTTCTCAAGAAAGTCAATTTTGGAAAAGGTCTGAAACAGATTGGAGGCAGTTTCAGGCATGATTCAGGAGTATTTACTTACTGCTATGCATTAAATAATGTTGTTATACCTCCATCAGTTGAAGAAATTGGCAATTTTGCCTTTTTTCATTGCGATGAATTAAGCAATGTGACATTTAACGAGGGGATTCGCGGCATAGGCCTCAGTGCTTTCTCGTTTTGCCCTAAGCTTACAGATGTGGTGCTTCCAGCGTCATTGATTGATGCCGGGCTTGAAAGCTTTCAGGGAGTACTGAATGTAACTGTCAAGGATGGAAGCCGGATTTTCAATCTTCCGTCTGCAGTCATGATGACGCCAGGTTTCAACAGTCTGGAAGATGCCATGAACAAGGAAAGTCTTATCGTAGATGTCAATATTGAAGGCAAAGGGCATGTGTACCTGCCAAAATATACATCAAGCGAAAAGATAACATACACTAATGATTTCTTTAATAATAATTGGTATGATAAAGAATTTTCAGAAAGTGTATATGAACAGGCATATTCTTCCCGTTCAAAACAAATGCTGGCAATTCATATTTATAAGAAGACAAAGAACAGCGATGTTGGAGCATATCTCCGCCGTGCAGGCAAGACTATCGTGAAGAGAATGATTGATGAGGGCGATGAAGCCGGAGCTGTTGAGTTCTTACAGTTCGGTCTGATGACAACTGCAGCATTGAAAGCAATTCTCAAAAATGCTGAATCTAAGGGTGCGGCAGCCATATCATCTTATATTTTGATAGAATTAAACAGCAAGAAACAGCCTACTTTCAGGTTGTAATGCTATACCTTTACATTTTCTCACGATACCCGTCAATATATTTTTGCATTACAAAAGCAGGTCTTTACAGGCCTGCTTCTTTTTTCTCTTTTTTTCTGGCTTCTTTTTCAGCTTTCTTTTCAGCCTTTCTTTTCTCTCTTTCTTCAGCCTTCTTTTTAATGCTTTCTGCCACTTCCGGCGTGAATTCGTTTCTTTTTGCCAGAATGACGACAAACAACGGATATAGAGCAAACAGTCCTATTGACCATAAAACATTGGAAAATCCGGTCTTGCCAAAGCTTGTCGCAATATGTGTCATAATTGCAATGTCAAGAAGCAGCACGATAAGTGTTGCTATCATATACAACGCACTGATGATTGCTGATTTCTCACTTGCAAATCTTGTAATAACCTGCATAACAAAATTGACTACTATATATAAAGCAAACATTTTTGTATTCCAGAACGTATCATAAAGGATATAATCGTTAACAAACGGTACAAAACTAAGCCATTTCTTTTTGCTTTCTTTTCCGAATATCTTTCCGAATAATACGACATTTGCAAAGCATGTAAGCAGTGTAAAGATTAAGAGAAATAAAGACAAAAGCACAAGGATTTTTGCGATAGCGCCAGAGAGTTCACTGACATCTGCGGTCATGTTTTTCACCTCCTAAAAAGGCTGGCAAAAGCCAGCCCACATAAACCAACCTTATTCTTCGCCATCAAAGTCAAACTTAAATCTGATGCCAAAAGTTTTCGGCATATGTTCAGCACGCATGATTGATACACCGGTATCCATGTAATCACGCAGCAGCTCATATGCGTTATCATCTCCGATTTCTTTTTTCAGCTCTGCATAACCGTATTTTAAGATATTCATCAGTTTTGTCCTGGTTCCAATCTTGTAGTGGTCAAGGAATAAAGCGATAACAGACATATACTCTTTCTGTTCTAACGCCCTGGACGGCTCGCCATTGTCGTCATACTGTACGCAGATTACATTGTAATTACCCTCTTCAAAGCTGATAAGCCAGAAGTTTGTCTTTTTGCCGTTTTCCGGCGCTGTTGCGTTTACGACAACATCTTTTCCGTCGCCACCTCTTAATGTAATGTTATATTTTCCCGGTGCAGTTTTTTCAAGGCTGCTGTCAGGTACTTTGGCTGCATGGAATCCGTATTCGTTTCTTCCATCGATGATAGTCATACATGCATCTGTTAATAAGTTTTCGGATAAAATAATATCGAGCATCTGCTCAGGTGTTTTATAAGCCATAATAGGTCTCCTTTTCTATGTAATATTTTATTTTGCGGCTGCCGGCATCAGTTAATTCCTGTTGAACCGAAAGCACCGCGTGATTCTTCGTTTAAATGTTCTACTTCTTCAATATCAAGCTCAGGCATTTTTTCCATAATTCTGAACTGGCAGATTCTGTCGCCTTTTTTGATTTCTGTGTCTCTTGTCGCATAAACGGCCATCATCCACTGGTCGTTGTCACCACTGTATGAATTATCTACAACACCGACGCTGTTCGTCTGCATGATTCCCCAGTTTTTAAATGTACTGGAGCGAGGGGCGATATGTGCTTCATAACCCTCAGGCAGAATCATTCCAACGCCAAGCGGGATAAAAGCAGTCTGGCCTGCCGCCAGATGGATATCAACTGCGCTTCGCAGGTCAATCCAGTCTCCTTTGCTGATTTTGTTTAATTTTTCAAGGTTTTTGTAAAAGTATTTTACCTTAATTTTTAATGCCATTTTTTCCTCCTGATTTTTTTTGTATTTTTGCTTGCATATTTAATATGCAGGTTTTTTGTAAAAAGGTACGCTTTTTTGAGAATATTTTTTTTATATTTTTTTCAGTGCTGTACGTTTATATACAATGTACGGCATACTCAGATACCAGAACCGCAGATGATATCTTTTTTTAGCTTCCGATATTTCCTTTTTTCTGTCGTCGCTTAGGTATTTGTAATATTTTTTTCCAACAGACAGAATTTCACGGTGAAAGCGCTTAAATAGTCTTTTTCTGAGCGTACGGCTTGACGCCGAAGGTGAAGTGTAGTGCAGAGCCCAGACACTCAACTCTTTAACACGCATATTCTGCAGCATATAATTAAACAGCTTTGTTTTTTCGCGCCCGCCGAGCAGCCCGTCAATATAGTCTTCAATATTTCTGAAACAGGCAATTACATCAAGGTCTTTATTTGAAGCTCGGCTCTTTACCAGTATGTCAGAAACCCTGTATTTTATAAGTGCTGTATTTGATACGTATACCGTAGAGCAGAAATACAGGTATTTGAGGAAGAATGTTACATCAGAATATTTGTTCAACCCGTCAAACTGCAGCTTATTGGTGAATATGATATCTGATTTATACAGTTTCGTTCCTGTAATCCCGTCAATGTTATCCCCAAGCGTCATCAGGTCTTTTATTTTGTATGTTGTATCGTATCTGCCATCATGCATTTTAGTATATATGCGCGGTGCTTCAGTCAGCTCGGAGCCATTTTCTGCAATTTTTATCACATCCCCGACAACCATATCAACGTCCTCAAATTCCATACATTTTACCAGCTGTTCAAGGTAATCGGGCATCATCACATCATCGCCATCAAAAAACAATATGTACTGCCCTTTTGCCATCGGCATAGCCTTATTTCTGGCAGCAGGGATTCCGGATTGTTTTTCGTTTATTACAGTCACATTTGTGTTTATGAATTTATTAACCTGATATGTCTGCATAATGTTAAATGTTTCATCGGTAGACCCGTCGTCAACAAGAATTAGTTCATAATTTTTGTATGTCTGAGCCAGGATGGAATCAAGGGCTTCTTCAATATATTTTTCCATATTATGTGCTGCAATAATAATCGTTATCATCTTGTCACCTCCTTATCGCTGCTCTGATATCTGACACATACCACCATTTACCGGTTTTTATTTTTTTGTATTGTTTTATCATCTTTTTTTCTTCTTCAGTACTAAATAATGACGAATCAAAATCAATTTCTGTCAGCGATTCAAAAACCTTTTTTCTGATTTCTTTTGTATCGTATTCTGGTATCTTTTTTAATTCATCAAGTATATATATAAGCTCGTCTTTTTGTATTTCTGCTGCAAAGTTCTCCCTGCCGGCTTTTTTGTAACCATCAAGAATCATCTCAAAAGGTGTTTTTGATGTAATTACATCACTGTACTTCTTGGAATTACTGTCACTGTATATATGCCGCAGCAATATTTTATCAGAGATTGTAGCTACCACTTTACAATACCCAAGGCACTGATGATAAAAAATGAAATCGGAGCTTATGCATGTATTTTGAAACCTGACTCCGCAATGTGAAATCATTTCAGTATTCCATAATTTATTGCCCTCAATGCATTGAAAATGTACACAATTTATCACATCTTCATCTCTAAATACATGGTTATACATAGCACCTGATGTAAAAATTGCGTTATTTTTCTTTTCTTTTTTGTCGTTTTCATATATGCATTTGAAATTTCCAATTACCAAATCAGCCTTACTTTGTTTTGCTATATATGTCATACGTTTCAGGGCGTTTGGTTCCAGCTCGTCATCACTGTTTAAAAACATAATATAATTTCCTGATGCCTGATAAATCCCGGTGTTTTTGGCGCTTGCTGCTCCGCCCTTTTTTAACGTCCCGATAAACCTGATGCGTTCGTCTTCCTCTTCAAGAGACAACGCAATTTCTGATGTCCTGTCTGCTGATGCGTCATCAACAATAAGGATTTCAAAGTCTTCATACGTTTGATTTAAAATCGAGTATACGCATTTTTTTAAATTTTTTTCTGCATTATTTGTGTATATTACAACCGTTACCATTATTTTCTCTCCTTCTGCGATATTTCGCATATATCCAATATGCCGGATTTTTGCAGAAACATATTATTCTTGCGAAAAAAACACGCCGCATCCTGCGGCGTGAAGATTACCTCTCGGTAATGTCTATATATGTAATATTTTTATTTAATTCATCTTTGTATAATCCAATGTCATTTTCAACTGCGGCTGAAACCTTTTCTTTCATATCCTTATCAGAAATTTTATCAACCTCTTTTCTTAACATAGTCAGGAATCTTTCGCTTCCCTCCATGTCCTTCGTGGTCACGGTGAAGTCTGCAAAAGCCATAAGGTTCTTTCCAGGTTTGAAGTACGGATTCGGTTCTGTAATACTATTTTCGTATTGCTTTACAAGCACCCTGCATTGTTCGTCAATCTGTTTATTGTCCCTGAGATGTTCAGATGCCTCCAATTTCAAGCCATATTTACGGGCTTCTTCCGACAGGTATATCAGCTGTGTTTTTTCAGCTTTGAATATGTGGTTTGCAACATCAGAAAGGAATTTTTCCTGGTCAGGCGGGTCCATCTTGCATGAGATATCAACATCCATCGTATCTGACAGGTCTTGCCTGAATTCATTAAATTCATTTTTCTTTCCAGTAAGGCGGTCTGAAATGTTTACTTTTGATGCAGCATTTAAAAGTGAGCTGACGCGGAGCTTTCTTCCACGGTCTTCACTAAACTTCTTGAATACTGTATTGCCGGATTTAGCTGCTTCTGCATTAAAGGCATCTATCATTGTATCGCTGGCGTGTGTAGTAAATGAGGCTATTGCGGCTTCCTGCACCCATCTTATCTGCTTATTGTCAAGGCGCTGGTACTTATCAGAAATTTCTGATATCTGCGTCATCATTTTTCCTATTACCGGAGCATATTTCTTTTGGTCTTTCATGTCTTTGATTGCATCCATTGCCATTCCTCTGGCTTCTTTCATCGCCTCCCCAAGTTCAATTCTCTGTTCCCGCTTGTTTGCCATTGCTGCATTATCGGACTTCATAGTAGCTTTCTCAGGCGTTTTCTGCGCTTCTTTTTGGAGTGCTTCAATCTGGCGGGTCATTGAATCATTTGCCGACTCTATATATCTCGCAAACTGCTTTCGTGTGAGATGTGGGTTTTCTGTCCTGAATTTCGTCATTCTATTTTGTAATTCTTTTGTTAGGTCTTCTTTTGTTCCGGCCGGCATGTCATTTGCGATATCAGTACCAATTTTTTCGGCCATTTTTGTAAGCTGTTCATGTTCCTCCGGCGTAAGCTGCATTTCCTGATGTTTCACAATGTCATCCCAGCGACATCCTTTTTCAATGTTTTCCTGAATTTTGTCTTTATAGTTGTCAAATTCGTAATTGATAACAAAACCTGTCAGTACCTGTTTTGTCTCAAATGAAATGTTTGGGTCGGCAATCGCATCCTGCAGTCCGCTTGCAAATGCCTCATATAATTCATCCTGCTTCAGTTTGTCCTGTGTCTGTATGTAAGAGACACTTTTGACGAATAGCTCTTCTGCTGTATCCTTATTCAGCCTTCCAATATCCATCATAACTGCAAGGTTCTTGCCGTTTTCTTTATAAGCCTCTTTTACGACACCGTAGAATGGTGACATGTCAGGCTTTCCGGGTTCCTGTTGTTTGCTGCCGGTATCAGCTGTCTTGCTTTCATCATGACTCTCGCCATGGTCTGCGTCTTTTGTATTATTTTCGTCCTTAGTACTTCCGGCATCTTTGCCTGTCTGGTTCTCTGCTTTAGATTCTGATTTTTTTGCCTCTTCTTTTTGGTCTTTATATTTAGAACCTGAATAATAATCAATCATATCCGCCATGAAATCGCAGACCTTTGAAATGTAAGCTTGTATATTTATATATCCGATAATAAGCCTGTTCAATCCTTTTGAATCGCATTTATCGTTGGGGATTTCCTTGTTTGCCTTAATATCCCTCCACTCTTCCTTGAAATTTTTAAGTTTTTTAGAAAACATAGTCTGAGCGTTAAATTTTTGCCATGATTTGTCTTTTTCGTGTTCTGACAGCTGAATTCTTCTGGTCTCAAATTTGTTTATATTGCTGCTCTTGTTGTTCAGCTGCACTGCTTTATCAAGCGTTTTTCTGCCTTCAAAGTCAAGGCTTCTGTCAAGGATGTCTATAGTTGCCTGGAAGTCATCGCCTTTTGTCTTCCTGGCCTGCTCAATAACAGAGTATTTAAACTTATTCTGGGCTTGCTCTTTTATCATAGCTGCCTCTTCTTTTGATAATCCGTCAGTGTTAACCTCAAGGATTTTTGAAAGGCTTTCTGCCTGCTTTTCAGCTTTGTCAAAGTTTGATATGCGAAGCCTGAAATTATTATCTTCACTGTAATGTTTGGTGACGTCAACGAAAGCTTCCTTTATCTTGATATCCCTGTCTGTTTCAAATCCCTGTTCTTCTATTTTTGCATTAAGTGTTCTGCTTATCTCATCAACGATGTCCTGTTTATGTACATCTCCAACGCTTGACATTATGTTGGCGAACTGAGACCGCATAAAGTTATCCATAATACGGTTCTGCTGTCCATACTGCTCTCCCTGGCCGGTAAATAATGCGATTGACTTATCTACGGCCGGCTGGTATGACTTTTTAATTTCTGCCTGTGATTTAAGTGGCTGGTCAGGGTGTTCCTTATTATACATATCTATAATTTTATCAAACTTCTCTGCTCCGAAGTTTGACAGGTTTTTATACATTTCATCAACCGTTACCTGACGCACGGAAGCGTCAATAAAAGTATTGTCCACATAGTCAGAAAATTCTTTTGCAATTGACTTAACGCCTTTGTATCTTTCGTTATCCATCTTCTTGACTAAATCAATTTCATTTTCAAGTAGCATAGTATTTATCCTCCTTATTTTACATTTTTATATAAAATGCAGAATCAAGAAAAAAGCAAAAACCGGCAGATTTCTCTGCCGGTCTCGCAAGATATGTCAGATGTTTTGTCTCAGCATGTCAATGCCTTCATTGTAACACTGTCTGATTTTTACAACAGGTTCTCCGAGTTCTTTCGCAATCTGAACAAATGAAATGCCATCAAGCACTTTCATCTTAATGATGGCGCTGTTTTTCTTAGGGATTGAGGACAGCAGGTCATCAACGACGAAGTCATCGCTTAACTGCATGTCAGCGGTCATGCTTTCCAGCGCATCGAATGAAACCTTTGTTCTATCCACTTTTAACTCGCGTTTTACGATTTTGTGGCTTAATCCAGTCTCATCCATAATTTTATCAACGGTAGCTTCATCCCCAGCAGTTTCAATCTTGCTTTTGGCTCTTTCTACTGAATTATGCACGGATGCAAAATACTCAGATGATTCACCGGCCATGAAACGGAGATGTTTACCAAGTTCCTTCTTAATATATGGTGTGCAGTATGTAGTAAATGACGCTTTGCTTGGGTCGTATGTCTGTAAAGCATTCATGATGCCGATAGCGCCATGTTGAAATAACTCAGAAGCTTCACGGTTAAATGACGGATAATGTTTCTTGATAATGTAGTAAATGTAATCATGATACTTTTCAAGCATCAGTTCATTGCCGATACAGCGGTCTTTCTTGTATACCTCCATGATATCGGAATCGCACATGCAGTTTTCGTATGTTTTTGTATTACCCATAATGACACCTCTCTCTAAAATCTCTTCAACTTGTTCTCTATACAAAATCAATTCTCAGCGAGCTTCCATCTCAAGCCTTTTAATTACCTTATATATGCCGAACAGATATCCGGAATGGAATTGGCTTTCCACATATGGAGGGTTGAAATGGCTTTTATCTGGCAGCTTTTTTAAAGGGCATTTAAGTGATATAAATGCACCATCAATAGCTTCATGTGTTACGTTGCAGGAGCAGGCCTCTTTGTTATAACAAGGGCAATCTCCGCATGAAAAATTATCGGGTAACTCTAATACCAGAACCGCTTTGTTTGTCTCACCGTATTTAGTCCTCTCATTATCCTCTGCTTCTTTGCGCTTTTCTGTTTTAGGACACCACTCGGGGATGTCGCAGTACGGTATCAGACCATAGATTGTCGGGCGTGAAGGAATGATTTTACTTTTGTTCCTGCTGGCGCCGCATATCAGTCCAAGAGAACATCTTATGCAGTCCTTACATTCTTCACACGATATATTTTCAGCCATTATTACCTCTCCTCTCTTAAGGTGAAAAACAACTTGGATTTCCAGCATCAGGATTGCTAAAACGGCCTTTCCATTGCTGGCAAATACAATATGCTTAAAATTTTGGAAAAAAGTTCATTTTTTGCGGATTTTTTTTAAATTTTTATTTTTAGCTTTATCCTCCATATTTAAATATGTAAATCTTAATTTTTATATCAAAGAAAGGAGATACATCTATGAGTAAGTATCGCAATGAAGCTGTAATGAATCTTTATCAGGAACCGGAGGATTCTATTTTAAAAAGTTCTTCCGAGGTTAGTGTAAAGAGATTCAGCTTGTCACGCTTCCTGTTTATTACAGGGGGTGTCATTGTATTTTTGACATCTATGATGCTGGCAATGTCTCTGGTAAAAGCCCCAGTGTACGGCGACTCTTCGTCTAATAATGTTAAAACAGAGGTAGTTCAGGGATGTGAAAGCGATACTTTCAAGGAATAAGATTTCAGGAAGAGGTGGCTGTGATGGCAGCACCTCTTTTTTTTATACAAAAAGCATAATTTTTTTTGCAAGATAAAATCCCCCACATATCATAAGCAGAATGCATACAATTTGTATAATTCTCAATATTATCCAGTACAGTTTATATTTACCAAGCCATCCTCTAACAACCCATAACCCCATTTTGTCAGACTTTTTTGAATTACAGTCCCTGCAGGCCGGGGCAAGGTTTCGTATATCGTTTACACTGCCGCATCTTTTTACTGCCAGCATCATCCGGGCGGATGTTTTTTTCTGTGCTTTTGCGACCGGGACGATGTGGTCAACAACAACTTTATTCTTCTGTAGTTTTTTATTACAATACCGGCATCTGTACGGAGCCTGTGTTCTGGCGAAGAACGTCTGCCGGTAATTATTTGCTCTTTCATATTCCACACGATAGCATTCATATTTAATTCCTGCCTTCTGTATTTTTTTAATAGTTCTTTTTGGTTTTTCTACATAATTATTGAAGCAGTAATTGTTTCTATATTTAGTAGATTTTCTATGTAAAAGCCGGTACAAGTCATACGGCATTTTTTGCTTTGTGTTTACTTTTAAAACCCAGTTTCCTTCCATTTTTCTTCTGCCTTTTTCTGTATTTTTTAGATACATACAAAATGCAGAATCTTTCTTAAAAGGTACGAATTTTTTCACATTTTGGGCGCAAAAAGGGCAGCTGCCTGCAAAATGCAGCCGCCCGGGTGTTTAAGCAATTTCAGATTTGTCCTGTGTTACCTTTACGTTCTCCCTTCCAAAGTGGATTTTTGCCTTTTCCAGAACATCTGCGGTGATAGAGATATCACCGAGTATTTCCGGTTTTCTGGCTTTTTTTGAAACTATTTTTACATGGTCTCCAATACCTGGATTATCCTGCATAAAATTCAGAACCCTGTTTTTTAAGTTATTCAGGGAATAATCATCAGTAGCAATCCATAACGTTGAAGGAGTGTCTTTCAACGGGCATACGGTCTGGAGGATTAAAGAGCTGTCCTCTCCGCCGCCCCTTACTTTCCCTTTCAGGAAAATCAGGCCGTCTTCGTTCAATTCAGACTGAAATTTCTGAATTGTGTGTTCAAACAGCAGCACGCTGATATGTCCAGTGGTGTCTTCAACATCAATAATCATCATGATATTGCCTTTTTTGGTGATTTTTTTCTTGATTTCAGTGATAACTCCACCGATGGCAACCTCATCGTCATTGTGATAAACGGAATTTTCAGCCACAATGTCTTCAATATTTACGGCGCCGTTCTTCTTAGTAATATTCTCAATCGTAGAAGCCGGATGTCCTGAGACATACATGCCAGTTGCATCCTTCTCATTCCTGCATTTCTGAAGGTATGAATACTCCGGATACTCATTAAACTTGTATGACATATCAACATCAAGTCCGAAATCAAACAAAGTAAGCTGATTTTCATCGTAGTTCTTTGCCTGAGTCTTGATTGAGGTAAGCATAGTGTCAAAGTTTTCAACCAAAGTCTGTCTGGTATGGCCGAAAGCATCAAAAGCTCCCGCTTTCGCGAGGTTCTCAAACGCTTTTTTGTTAAATGACATATGCCGTTTTACAAAATCATCAATGTCTTTATACGGCTGCTTCGCGCGTTCTGCCGGAATTGTATTTGCAACATCTTCGCCAACTCCTTTGATTGCGAACAATCCGAACCTGATAGACTCATTGCCATCACCGTCAGTTTCAATTGAAAAACCGTATTCGGATTTTGTTACATCAGGTGGTAAGATATTTACTCCTGTCTGTCTGAAAGATGTTACATATTTCATCAGTTTCTTTGAATCATCCATAACGGATGTTAAGAGACCGACTGCAAACTCTAACGGATAATTGGCTTTCAGATACGCTGTCTGCATGCTGATTGCGGCATAAGCTGCGGCATGTGATTTGTTGAATGCATACTTCGCAAAATCAACCATCTGATTCCAGATTTTCTGTGCAGCTTCTTCTGAAATACCCCTTCCGGTACATCCTTCAATATTCAGTTCTTTATCGCCATTGATAAAATGCGGGCCTTCCTGGTCCATGATTTCCTGCTTCTTTTTTCCCATTGCTTTACGTACAACATCGGCACGACCCATTGAGAAACCGGCCAGTTTTTGCACTATCAGCATTACCTGTTCCTGGTAAACGATAATACCATATGTAGGAGCAAGTATTGATTCAAGTTCAGGGGTTATATATTTAATATCATTCGGATTATGTTTGTTCTGGATATAATCCGGGATATAATCCATTGGGCCTGGACGATACAGTGCAACACCGGCAATGATATCCTCAAAGCAGTCAGGCTGCAGCTGTCTCATAAATTTCTTCATTCCGTCTGATTCAAGCTGAAATACGCCATCTGTATCGCCTGATGCAATCATATTGAGCGCTTTTTTATCATTCAGGATACTTTCATCCCAAAGCGGGATATCTTTTCCAGTTCTTTTCTTGATTTCTTTTTGCGCGATGTCAATGATTGTCAGATTTCGCAGCATCAGCAGGTCTTTTTTCAGATTGCCGAGATGCTCTGCCTGATTCATATCATATTCGCATACAAGCAGGCCGGATTCACTATCAAGACGGCAGGGGAATAACTGTTCGCATGGAACCGGTGTCGGGATATGTCCGCATGCATGAGTACCTGCAGATTTTTTTGTTCCTTCCAGTTTCAATGAAATATCCCAGATTTTTTCAAGTCTCGGGTCACTATGGACGTATGACTGTAAATCAGGGTTTATCTCCCATTCCTGTTTCAGTGAATTATTGCCTGTGATGAAATTAGCCAGCTTTGCGCCAATAGCAACGTGATTTTCAATTCCGGATACTTTTGTACATCCTTTTAAAACGTTTTTCGCCAGCATAGTTCCAAAAGTTTCAATTTTGGCAAAGCAATCATAACCGTAATCATTTGCTTCAGCAGCAATTACATCATCTTTTCTTAAATACTCGAAATCGGTATCGATATCCGACTGTACCCTGGCTTTCGCCATACTTTAACACTTTACAGTGGGGCTAGACTATCTCTTCAATTTCTTGTCAAAGCACTTCCTCCTGTAGCTCATCTTCAGGAGTACACCTTTCGGCTAGTCGTTACACTTCTATTTCATTACAATCTGTATGTCTCTCCATTTTCTATGCTTGTTTAGCATAGAATAGCTTGCATTATACTGTTTTGCCGCAAATCGGCAAGCTGCATTAATTGATTGAAATGTTGAGATATATTGATTGTTTTTGTATAATATACACTCTCTATAATTTCGTACAGGAGACATTGTCTTGTAGCTTTGTTGTAGATTTTCTTTTCTTGTACACCATTCTAAATTAGACAGATTGTTGTTTTGTGGGTTATTATCTTTATGATTAACTTCTGGCAAGTCTTTAGGATTTGGTAAAAAGGCTTCACATACAATCCTATGCACCAATACATTTTTGGCTTTCCCATCATTATTTACAATGTGTACTAAAAGATATCGTCCTTTTCCATCTTTCCATTGAGAAATTGGTTTAAGATATCCGCTTTTATTGCTATATACTACTCCTGTATCATCAACATAATAATCATCAAAACCGTTTATTTGTTTTAACATTAAAAACCCCTTTTATTTTTTATTATGCTGACTTTTATTTTGTTTTTTTTTGAAATATTTAGCACGGTATCGCCTGCTATCCATTACTGGACCGTAGGGTCTCTTACGAAGCTGCTTCGTCTATGGTGTCGCTATATATCTCGCGGTGACGCTTCATATAGCAGTCTTATCCAACTTCTACCGTTAGCCTGTCTTACTAAGACAGACACCCCTGAGCAATAGGGTTCACAATGAACGCCCAATTATTTAGGCATCGATATTCTTTCCGGATTTAAGAAACGTTCAAACAGTAAATCATATTGTAATGGTTCAAGGTCTGTAATTTCCAGGCAGTAATTCATGCAGCTGCCGGCTCCAGAACCTCTTCCTGGGCCAACCAGGATATGATTGTCTTTCGCTTCTTTGATTGTCTTTCTGATATCAAGGAAATACTGAGCAAATCCCATCTGTTTAATGATTCCAAGTTCATATTTCAGCCTTGGTTCTGCTTCTGCTCTCCTCTGATGACAATGTGGATATCTCTTTTCAAAACCTTTCCAGGCCTCGTCTTCAAGATATTTAAAATAATCATTGCCATATTCTTTCGGAATATGGACTTTTGGCATACGGTAATGACCGTATTCAAACTCAAAGTTACACTTATCTACAACTTCCTGTGTGTTGTAGACAGCTTCAGGACAATAAGGAAACAATTCCAGCATTTCTTCTTTTGACTTAAGATAGTAGTCACCATCATTAATCATGCGGTTTTCCTCATTGATTCTTTTGTCTGTCTGCATACAGAGAAGCCAGTTGTGCGCTTCTTTTTCGTCTTTTCTGACGTAATGGCAGTCGTTTGTGGCAATCAGTTTCACGCCGCATTCTTCTGACAATGTCAGTAAGGCAGTGATAACTTCTCTTTCCTCAGGAATACCATGGTCTTGAATTTCGAGGTAATAATCATCTCCAAATACTTCTTTGTATTCCATAATAATCTGTTTTGCTAAATCTACATTTCCATGCACGATAGCCTGCGGTACAGCGCCGGCAAGGCAGGCTGACATAACGACAAGACCTTCATGATGCTCTTTCAACAGGTCAAAATCAATACGCGGCTTATAGTAAAACCCTTCAGTATGACTTCTTGTCAGCAGCTCGCATCCGTTCTTATACCCTTCTGCATTCTTGAATAGGATAATCAGATGGTTGTAAGCTTTACCTTCAGATGCCTTTTTTTCAAACCTTGTTGTTCCGTATGGCGCAACATATGCTTCAAATCCTCCGATAAATTTCATACCGTTAGCTTTGCATGTGTCATATGCTGTAACCAATCCGGCCATTGTTCCATGGTCTGTAAATGCCATTGCTTTCATTCCGAGAGATTTGCCGTATTTAACATAATCCCCGATTTTTCCTAAACCGTCAAGCAAACTGTAGTCTGAATGGACATGTAAGTGAGAAAATTCATTACTCATATTTTTCAATCTCCTTTTCTTTGTATTTTTTTGCTTTTTGCACTTTTAATATGCCGGATTCTCAAGACTACGAAAAAGAACTTGTGTTTTGTGTTAGTTTTCTGCAATACAGAACATTTGTTCTGAAAACATATTATCACATACCGAACAAAAAAGCAAACAAATGTTCGCATAAACTTTTTAATTATTTTTTGTAACTTTTCGCCAAAAATTTTGCATATTAAAATAAAGCCAAAAAAAATAAAAAGGAGAGAGAAAAAAATGAAATCATTAAAATATTGGCTATCATTTCTTTCACTTATTCTGCTGTTAGTAATTCCATGTGGAGGGTTTTATTATTTAAGCAGACAGCCAGGCTTTGATGCCGTTGAATTTGTGAAGGAATATCCAATGCCTGTCTGCATTGGTGTCGTAATTTGGGCGGTTTTATTCAAATCATGTAACCTGTGGTATGAGAAATCCAAATACGGCAAAAATGTTGACGCATTCGGTATGACAAGTAAATTTGACTATTTTAGCCTGTCAGATAAAGAGCGAAAAGAATATGATAAACAGCGAAAAGAAGAAATGAACAGGGTAATGCCGGAATCCACAATCACCAAGGCAACACATCCTGGTTCTAAAAATCCTGACCAGGATATGGCAGCTCTTTCAGGAATGGAAGAAGTGAAGGATAAGATAAATGAGATTGTAGCCCGTGCAAATTATGATAAAGCTCATGGCAAGAAAGGCGAAGGTTTTAGTTCACATTACGTCTTTTACGGAGCTCCTGGTACCGGTAAAACAACATTTGCCAGAATACTTACAGGCTTTCTGTACAAGAACAAAATTATCAAAAAAAATCAGTGTATTGAAGTTGATGGTAACCTTCTCAAAGCATCAGCACCAGGTGAAGGCGGTATGAAAGCCGAGATTCTGGTTAAATATGCGATTGGTGGAGTGCTGTTTATTGATGAGGCGTATTCAATGGCTGAAGGATATGGAAATGAAGCAGTTGACACATTAATTAAACTTATGGAGGATATGCGAGGCCAATTTGTATTAATCCTTGCCGGATATACAAAGCCAATGGCAAACCTGCTCTCTTCTAACCCCGGTTTCCGTTCACGAATCAAGGATTATCTTGAATTTCCGGATTACACAACCGATGAAGCAGAAGCAATCTTCAAATCTATGGCGAATAAAGCCGGCTTAAAGGTAAGCCGTGAAGGTCTTGAAAAATTCAGGGAACGCTACGAGATAGAACTTCCAAAAGCAGATTTTGGTAACGCCAGAACCGTAAGAAATATTCTTGATGAAGCAATCAGCAAGCATGCGTTACGTCTTACAAAGGATAAGAAAGCGAAAGAAAACCTGCTAACATCTGCAGATATCAGCAGTGAGTCAAGAAAAATCATTTAAAAACAAAAAAATATTCAAAAAAAGTGTTACATTTTTTAAATTATTTTGCATATTAAAAATAAGCAAGACAAAAAGCTCAGATTTAGTTCTGAGCATGCCAAAGTAGCATAACTGGATATGCAGCTAACGCACAGCAACCCTTAATTCATTTTCATTGATTGATGGAAGGCAGTGGTAATTCTTCTGTTATCCGTCGGTTTGAAAGTTTCTGGACGTGCATATGAAATAAGAAATTCCATTCATGTCTAGTTCATCTAATCACCCACCCGTTATTTTTTATCACCGTTAGCAATATGCAGGTTCGATTCCTGCCTTTGGCATTTCTGGTATATAACATATATCAGAAAACTGTATTATATTTTTGCTATGTTTTACCTCCAAGATGGGCAGTGTCTTTGTTGCACTGCCCCCTCATGCCGAAGTGGCTGTCTGTGAGTTCGACCCTCACAATCGGCATTTCTGACTGAATTTGCATATGAAGCTGCAGCTTCTTTGCTTCATCAGTCGGTTTATATATATAAGTTTTACCCGGCGAGATTTGCCGGCTGTAACTTAATACCTCAGGCCGTTTGACAGACCATTGCGCATGCCTGTCGGATGACTGACAAAACCCAAGCGAGGCTCCGAATGTTTTTAGCACCCGGAGCCTCGCTTGTTGTTGTGTTTATTACTTTTTGTTTCTTGTTATTTTTTTTGCTTTTTTTATTTTCTGATTCTTTTGAAAATCATGATACTCAGCGGAACAACCGCAGCACCAATCAGGGCAGCTTTCAGTGCTTTTTTACAGCATTCGCAGGTATTTTCATCGTCATCCCAGTCGTCGTCAAGGTCGTCATCGTCAAAGTCATCGGTAAAATCGTCCTTATCTTTGTCCTGACATTCGCAGTCTTCTTTTTTTTCTTCTACTTTTTCGGCTTTCTTTTTCTCAACCTTGGAGTCTCCGTCAATATCATATACTACCATTCCGACAATATCATATACTACTCTTTTGGCAATTTTTCTCAGGATTTCATCCTGCGGCGCTGCGCTTCCTGCAAGTTCAAGTTCATACTCGCGGTAATCAGCGTTCATATCGTATGTAATTTCAGCGCTGCAATACTCTGAAGAATAAGCTTCTACAGAATCGGTTTTCTTTGTATCTTCTTTTTTTTCTTCTTTTGTGCAGACTAATTCCACCTTCTGGCCGTCTGCTTTTTCTTTGTCTCCAGACTCTACAACCTTAAGGGTAAAGCCAGCTTCTTTTGGCATGTCTGCCTCCACAAGAGCTTTGATTACGTCTGCAAATTGTCTTAAAGTTAATTTTTCCATTATTTTTTCCTCCTGTATTTAGGTGTTTTTTATTGTTACATATTTAATATGCAGGATTTTTTGAAAATAAGAAAAATATTTTTTTTAAAAATGTTCAATTGTTACAAAAATTTTACATATTAAATATGCAAGAAAAAATACAAACGATATACAAGGAGATTTTAAAAAAATGAAAACACTAAACAAAAGGATACTTTTGCTGCTTGCACTGCTGGCAGTAGTCTTATCTTGCGGCTTTTTTACAAAAAACGTATCAGCTGCAACGAAAACAGGATTCGTAACTATTAACGGGAAGACATATTACGTCAAGGAGGATGGCTCCAAAGCGAAGGGCTGGATGCAGCTGGGTAAATATAAATATTATTTTAATAAGAAAACCGGCGTACAGCAGAAAGGCTGGATGGTTGACAGAAAAGGCCGGAAGCGTTACTTTACGAGCAAAGCCGGCGTTATGTTGACTGGATGGCTGAAAGATTCAAAAGGAAACAGACGGTTTTTTGACCCGGACACAGGATTTATGACTACTGGGTGGATAGAGCTTGAAGGTGAAACGTATTATATGTACAAGAAATCAGGTGTTGCCGCAACTGGATGGGTAACAAACAAGAAAGGTGCAAAAAGATACTTCTCACAAGATGACTGTACTATGATGACCGGATGGGCAAAAAGTGAAAGCAATTACAAACGATACTTTGATGAAGAATCAGGTATCATGTATACAGGATTAAAGAAAGTTGGTGATAATTACTACTACTTCTATTCCAAAAGCGGAGTAATGGCGACAGGATGGCTTACAAGCAGTTCAGGAAATAAACGATATTTTGATGAAACAAGCGGGATTATGGCAATTGGTTCAGTTACCATTTCCGGCAAGAGTTATACATTCAAAAACAACGGCGTATTGGTTGAAGACACAGGGTCAAACACACAGAGTCCTTCTTCTTCAAAGACAGTCAAGAATTACCTGCTGGGAGCACTTCAGCCGGTCGGCAAAGCGTTGTATGTATGGGGCGGCGGATGGAATGACTCAACAAGAAAAGGTATCAGCCCTAAATGGCAGGAATGGTATAACAGCCAGAATAGCAGCTATAATTACAGGGATTATAATGATTTAAGCACAGCAAACCGTGCGAAAGGTCTTGATTGCTCCGGTTTTGTAGGATGGGCAGCTTATCAGGTTATGCAGCAGAAATCAGGGATTGGTTACGGATATACAGTTGTAGCCGAGGAAGTCGGTTCATATTACCGTTCTAACGGCTGGGGCTCAATCCTTACTCAGTCAAGCCTTGCAAATGACGGCTGGACATTAAAACCGGGTGATGTCGGATACAACAGCGGCCATACGTGGATTGTTATCGGCCAGTGTTCAGATAAGAGCGTTGTTATCGTCCACTCCACTCCTCAGGCAGGATGTCAGATTTCCGGAACAAGTACTCCAAGCGGTGATTATGACAGCGAAGCCGTAGCTTTGGCAAGAAAATACATGTCCAAATATCCAGGATATACAAAATATGATTACCACACAACAAGCGGAAATTATATCAGAAACGGAAATTATTTAAGATGGAACCGGTCAACATTAGGTGACCCGGACGGATACATGAATAAATCAGCAAGCCAGATTCTGGCAGATTTATTTAGTTAAAACATAGCAGGAGCCGCGATTTCTCGCGGCTCCTGCTTTTTTTTGTTTTTCGCTTTCTCATTCTTTTTTAAGCTTTTTCTTCTTTTTTTTCTTTTTAGCTCCAATTTTCCTTCTCTTCTTCCTGCTTTATCTGCCGTATCGCCATCCACAAAAACGCGTCAACCGCAAAGCAGAACCCAGTAATCATCCTGCAGGCATTGCGGCCATATGTATCTTCTATCTCCTTCGGGTTTTCCGGGTTGATTTTAACGACAGCTCTTTTGCCTTTTTCTTTTCCGAATTTGAAAAACTCGCTTCTCGTTGCAGTATACGTTTTGCTGGCATTGCTGCTGCCGTAGTTGTACTGATATGTTACATATGTCGTGTAAGACGTTTTGTTATCTGATGACGGTGATGACGTTATATGTCGCTGCACGTCTGTAATTACTGCATTAACCGGCACGAAATCGGCATATTTTTGATAATATCTTACGTTCATCGCAAACAGCAATGCTGTCGTAATTAATACGGCTGCGAAAATTTTTGGGATGTATTTTTTTGTGTCTGGGTTTAATATCATCTCTATTACCCTCTTCTCATTGCTTTTGTTCTGCAATAATTTATGAACCGTATGATAAGCGAAAATATCGGGAAAGAAAATATGAAAATCATGAACAGAAAAAATGTATCAGAGCCATCTTGAATTTCTGACGGATTTTTGGGATTACACTTGATTGTTACAGTGTCACCTATTTTTTTGCCATGTGTAAACAATTCATTGCGCTCTGCGGTATATTTTTTGCCGTCGTGTTTGTACTGATATTCCATTAACTTCGTTTTATCTGTATTGCTTTTTGTTATATTTGTTATAATAGCATCGACTTCTACGAAATTTTGGTATTTTTCCTGATTTGAAATAAATCCCCTTATCATTGGTATGACAAAAACGAATAAGGATATAACTGTGACAAACAAACTTCCCAGTGGTAGTTTTCTTCTGCGTTCCATAGTTTTCACCTCCTTTAAGTTTAATATGCAAAATCAGACGAAAAAAGAGCCCGCGAAAGCGGGCTCCAAAACATTAAAGAGAACCAATTTTTCCATTTCTGTATACATAAGCGTGGTCGCTCAATACAAGCTCAGGCGAAACTGCACGAATATTGATATCACTAACCATACGTGACAAATCTTCAGGATACGGGCAGCTTTTACCGGGCACGATGATAAACTCACAGGTGCTTGATGGTAGGATATAGAAAAAGCCGTCAAACTGTTTTGCAATCATTTCAAGAACTCCGTCGTAGAACAAAGATGCTCCTGTAAAGTTGTCTCTTGTCGTCACAACTATCATATCTACATCAGGAACTTCAAGGCCTTCCGGAATATTTTCACCAGCTTCTTTCATATTGAAAAGCATTTCCTTAACAAGATTACCCATATTACGAATCTCAATAGGCATTACGACCGGAGCGCTCTTAAACGCTTCCGCCATGACCTCTTTTTCTGTCTTTCCCCATGTTTTCAGCAACTTTTGTGAAACCATGATACTCATGATACCGTCGCTTCTTCGTCCAATAAGAAGACGTGGGACGATGGCTAAATCTTCAATACAGGTATGCACTCTGTCTGTTAAATATACTCCATGACGGTCTTTGTTGTAAACGACAATGAACAGTCTGTCTTTTGCTTCATCCCAGGACTCCAGCATCGTTAATACGGAAGCATAGTTTACAGGCGGTTTCATGTTGAAAGATTCAATAATGCCGTCAACAACTTTTTCCATTAAGACAGGATGCCCGCTGGTCAGCCTCTTCATATAATCGTCGTATATCTCTTCAATTCTTATGGCTGCTGTCAGCCCATCTTTGCATGGTGTTTTAATAAGACGGTGCTCTGAACCAAGTTTTCCTGGAGTCTTAACAATTTTTGTGTTGTAGCCTCTTTCTTTCAGCTGCTCAATAACAATGCCTTCAAATGTTTCAAGTGTGATATTACTCTTCATGTTTTTTGTCTCCTTTCTTAATCAGACAATTTTTATATTTACAAAATCAATATGCCAGATTTAACCGGAGACAAAAAAAAGAGCCCGCTTTGCGGGCGGGCATACCTGTTTTACAGAAGAACTGAACGCTATGCCCGCCGCTTACGCGGCGGGCTCTGTTTTTGTTTCTGTTTTTGTTTCTGTTTTTGCTTTTGTCTTTTCTGTTTTTTGCTCTATTTTTGCTTCTATTGTTTCAGTCTCTTTTTTCTTCTTTCTCTCTTTCTTCTCCACAACCATATCTCGCAGGCATTTCCAGTACTTCTTTTCCACTCCTGCTGCCATGGAATACATGGTTTCAATATACATCTGCCATTCTTTTGGTCTTGTTTTTAAGAATTCTTTTACTAGTTCCGGATACACCGCAATGACGGATTTGTGTTCCAACAGTGTAAGCTGCTGTTCTTTTTTAGCCTTAGAAAGGCGTGGTTCTTTTCCGCTTTCTTTTATTTTTTTAAGGTAATTGACCCAATCAAGGTCAGTGAAGGAAGTAAAAGATTTGCTTTCTTCTTTAAAAGGCGTGGCAAAGATTTCGCTTGCTTTATCTTCTAACTTTAAAATATCAAAGTGACCATATGTTCCCTTGAGGTCTTTTTCGTAAATTAGTTTGTCTCTTAAAAGCTGACGCACTGCGGCTTCAACTTCTTCATTTGTCAATATTTCATATTTGTCGCTGTTTTCTATGTCTTCAACATTTGAACTTAATGTCTGAGCCATACCTCTCAAGTTCTTAACTACTGCCGTTTCTGTAATATAGCGCTCATTCTTAGCAATAACCCTGAGAACGTCAATACAAAGCAGGTTGCTGTATGATTTCAGTATACGGATTTTATCATATTTTTCTTCTTTTATTTTGCGTTGTTCTTCCTGGTATTCCATTCTCGCTTGTTTAAACCATTTTTTCAGTTTTGCAGATGTGATGGATTCGTTTGGCTTAATTTCATATTCGCCAATACAGTCACTTTCTGTAATGTAAAGAATACCATTTTTCATTTCAAGCTTCATAAAAGACCAGATATTTTCTTTAATTAAAGCCATTTTTACCGTATTCATTGATTTTTTGCACTGTTTTATATTTTTCTTTTGAGCGTTCAGTTGTTCAGCAAGTATAAGCAGATGTTCTTTCTCTTCAATTTCAAATTCTACGGTATCGGCTGCAATATCATAGGAAAATCTGCGATTGCAGTATGTAAACAGGATTCTTCCACTTTTAAATTTTAAATCAGATAAAATACCTTCAACATATATTGGATTGTTGATTTTTCTTGATGAAATCGTGTTAATCATATTGAAGATTGCTCGTTCTTCAAATTCAATAACAGATAAAATTCCCTGGTCAATCTTTAAATCTTTTTGTTTTTTAAGATATTGACAGGCTATACCAAACATATGCCTCAAGACAGGTTCTTCTACAGTAATACGCTGAGTTGGTCTCTTTACTGCACTCATCAGTTTTTTTTCAAGTTCGTCAATAGAGCTTTCTTTTTCAAGATTTTCACAATCAATTTTTCTTTCTACTCCAGTAAGAGAACCAATTACTTTCTTACCTTTTATTACATCAAGAGAAATAACGATTGATGCATCAACATCATAATCATACGAGCGATGAGTAGTTAAATCAGCTCGTATTTTACCGATAAATGGATTATACTTTGTAGATTTTTGATTTTCGGTGATGCTTTTTATTGCCGCGTTAAGATTTAGAATAAGTGTTTCTTTAATATATTTTTGTATCTTATCTGCTCTTGCCCTTTTTTCGTTTTCAATTCTTTTCCATTCTTTTTCTCTTAACTTCTTTGACTGCTTTCTGGAAAGCTGGGCATTCGGTATGGATGTCTTTTCTTTTGGAATAACTAATATATCCTGTTGTGTTGCTCGGTTTTTGCATACAATATTTCCTGCTGCACTGACTCTTATTTCACAATTATCTATTTTTATGCCTGCATTTTCAATATATTGGCGTACGAATTCAACTTCTTCACTTGTTGCCGGTCTCGGTTTTGCCATATTCTCAAATCCTTTCAATTATTTTTTCTTATATTTAATATGCCGGATTTTCACCATAAGCAGCAATTTTTGCGGATTTTCTTTTATATATTTTTCAGCATTTTATATTTGATAACAAAATTTTTCCAACAAGAAAGGAGCCTATTATGAGTAAAATGGCAAAAGAATTCGCAGAAAAATATCTTAAGGAGGAGCTTGATTCCCGGCTGAAACACCTTGGAGGCCAGCCTGACGCACTTTGTCAGGCATACCAGACAGCACTTGACGCTATGGCACCGAAAAAGAAGTGCTATGTTTTCACTGTTGAAACAAGAGACGCGCAGGCTTACCTGGAGCCGGCTTGCATTCCACCGTCAGATGAAGACGAATGGGAAGGCAGCGATGTTGAAGAACTGGACGAGGAAGATATCTGGTCTGATGTAAGCGGAAATCTTATCTATGATAAAATTTACGCCGATTCTAAAGAAGAAGCCGTGCAAGCATTTATTAAAAAATGCCCGCAGCACGACATTGACAGCTTTAATATTGAAACATATATCGCGCCGGATGACGACAACACACGCAGCAAAAATAAAGCTGCTGCCAAGTTCCTTAAAGAAGAAATGAAGCATCGCTTAAATATTCTTGAAGGCTGCCCTGATTTGCTGTACCAGGCTTGCGATATTGCAATTAAGATGTTGAAGCCTAAAAAATGCTATCTTGTCACCGCTGACACCAGAGACGCGCAGGCATGCCTGCCTCCGGCATCAGACGAGCCAAAGGAAGACATTTCCGAATGGAAAGAGGAAGCTATGGATGACGAGGACAACTGGGTTGACGTAAAAGGTGAAATTATTTACGACAGAATTCATGCAAAATCCAGAAAGAAAGCCATGAACAAATTGTTCAAGATGTATCCGGAGTATGATATCAGCTGCTTTGAAGTAGAAGAATACTTTATTCCATACTGCGATACAGAGGAAGCTTGACTTTCAGCCACAACACGAGCCGTTTTTTACGGCTCTTTTTTTGCGTGCAGCCGTTTTCCGGCATATTAGATATGAAAACATTTCACAAACACGAAAGGAGCAATTAATATGGAAAAATGTTTAACACCAGAAGAAAGACAGGGAAAGGAAGTCGTTATTAAATATCTTCGCGGAGAATTGAAAGACCGCCTGGACTATTTGAACGGCGAGCCAGACAATCTTTGCAAAGCATATCAGGCAATTATTGAATCAATGCAGCATCAGCTTGAAGCACAAGATATCGTCAAAGAGACTCATAATTTTCTTGATAACGAGAAAATCGGATTTGGGACGTTAATCCGTGCATTTAATTTCTTTTCTGACCTGACACCAGAAGAAAGAGATATAGTGATTGAGGCTTATAAGAATGACAAATTTAATAATCATGGATGGTATTGATAACTCGCCAGCGAAGCTGGACTCGTTACATATTTGCGGCGAAAGCCGCAAATATGTAACCTGCGATTTTCTTGACTCCGGGAAAATCGGGATTGAAACCCTGATGCAGGCATTTTCTTTCTTTTCCGGTATGACACAGGACGAGAAAAAGTCAGATGATAAAAGCCTACAAAAACGGAGAATTTGACAGACACAAAGGCCAGAATTCCTGACAGCAAGAGAGAGAAACAGCGGGCATCTGCTATATCTTTCTCTTTTTTTGCTAGCATTATATTTCAGATATTCCATCCTGGCATTCCATCTCTTGCCGGCGAAATCGGCAAAAAAGAAAAAAGAAGAGGAAAACGACAACTGCCTGTCATTCTCCCTCTTCTTCTTTTTCCAGTTCTTATCAGATTCCCGAATACTTGACGAAAATTTCTTCTTTCGTCTTTCTTATCCGTTCGTATTCTTCATCGCTGATGACTGCCGCATGCATTACTGCTGCCACAGCTACTACAATCCAAAGCCACATACTGCATACCTCCTGTTATATTTTTTTAAGCGTTCCTTTTCCTCCTCTTTTTGCTTTTGCCAGTTTGGAAAATGGAATCTGTTTTTTGTTCTTTAAGGTTAATATCAATTCAGCCGGCTGCTGCTCTTCAGCGGGCATGCCGTCATCCTTTGCCGCTTCAGCTTCATCTACAGGCATCTCTTCCCCGCCTGCCGGCATTACTTCTGGCATCAGGCCTGCACTTCCGGCATCATCATTACCGGCATTCTTCAGGCTTTCATCACCGTTTTCTCCCGCCGGCGCCTCATCGCTTCCAGTTTCAGCCGCTTTCTTCACATCTTCCGGCCATACAAAGAACACATCACTCAGCTTTTCTCCGTCTTTCATCGCAATACCGGCAACTGTTCCGGCCCCTCTCTTCTTCTCCGGGATGTCTGCCGCAGAAAACCGTAAGAACCTTCCGGCTTCACTTACAAGCACGATTTCCGGCTCGCCTTTCTCTACCTTAACAAAATCCGTGCAGACCTCGCCGTCTTTCAGTTTAATGTATTTAGTATTTTTTGATTTCACGCTGAACTCAGCACCAGGGAGCTTCTTAACTCCTCCAAGGTTTGTTACGATAACATAAACATTTTTACTGCTTACTGTTTCGCCCGCAGCACCTCCCGCTGTCTCGCCTGCCATATCTCTCATCGCTTCGGCATACAGAATAAGGTCGGTTGTTGTATCCAGGGTTGAAACATTATCAACCGGAATGCTCTTGTCTCTGAACTTGCCAAAAGGAATCTTATTTGCCGGCACGGTATGCATGATTCCGTTTTCTGTAATGAACACAACCTTATCGTCACTCATTACCGGAATGACCCATTTACTCTCAGAGTCTGCTGCTTCCTTATTCTTTTCATAGACCGTATCACTCACAGCCCTGACATATCCGAATTTATCCATCAGCACAACTTCTTTAAAAGCCTTCGGCGCTTCTTTTTTAATCACTGCTTTCTCAATATTTTTGATGCTTGTTTTTCTTGGCTGTCCGTATTCCTTAATGATACTCTCTAAATCATCTTTGACTACTTTTTTCATATATTTTTTATCACTCAGGATTTTTATATATTTTTCAATATTCTGTTTTGTTTTTTCATTTTCTTTCTTTAAGGCTTCCAGTTCCAAGCCAATCAGACGTGAAAGACGCATATCCAAGATTGCGTCCGCCTGCAATTCTGTAAAGTCAAATGTCTTTGCAATCTTTTTATCTTCCGCGATGCGGTATTTTATATTGTCAACATTGCCCGTCATTAAGCATTCTTTTGCTTCTGTTTTTGTCTTGCTTCCTCTGATTGTCTCAATCACGGCATCCAAAACATCAATCGCCTTGATTAAACCTTCCTGCACTTCTGCTTTTTCTTTTTCTTTTGCAAGCATTGTTGTATATTTGCGTGTATTGATTTCAAATAAGAAGCTGATGTGATATTCCAGGGCAGATTTTAATGTAAGTGTCTCCGGGCGTCCGTTTGCGATAGCCAGCATGTTGACACCAAAGGTATCTTCCAGTTTTGTTTTACTGAGCAGGACAGTCTTAATTTTTTCGGCGTCTTCTTCAGACACGTTCTTCTTTAAGTCCAGAACGATTTTGATACCTTCTTTTGATGACTGGTTTGAAATATCCACAATATCCGGAATCTGTTTGGAATCCACAAGCATTGCCACGTCATTTAAGAAATTTGCAATACCGGCGCCAATCATTGTATACGGAATTTCAGTAATAACAAGGCGGTTTATCTGTCTGTTCTTTTCATGTGTCACCCTGCCTTGTACTCTGATTTTTCCTGTTCCGGTCTTGTAAATTTCCAAAAGGTCGTTACTGTTTGCCACAATGCCGCCAGTAGGGAAGTCCGGGCCTTTCACAAAATCCATCAGTTCTTCAATGCTGGCACCTGGGGTATCAATCAAATATTCTTCCGCTTTCAACACTTCCACCAAGTTATGAGACGGTGTTGAAGTAGTCATACCTACAGCGATACCTTCAGAGCCGTTGATTAAGAAGTTTGGAATTTTTACGGGCAGTACCTCAGGCTCCTTTTCTGTTTCGTCATAGTTAGGGACATAGTCCACAACTTTTTTGTCAAGGTCAGCCAGGTAATTTTCCTGCGTAATTTTCTGCAGCCTTGATTCTGTATATCGCTGTGCAGCAGCTCCGTCTCCCTCAATTGAACCGAAGTTACCGTGACCATCCACAAGCGGAATTTCACGTTTAAAATCCTGCGCCATCACAACCATCGCGTCATATATGGATGAATCGCCATGCGGGTGGAATTTACCCATTGTATCACCAACGATACGCGCTGATTTTCTGTAAGGTTTATTGTAATCCAGCCCAAGCTCTTCACCCATATCATACAGGATACGGCGCTGTACCGGTTTCAGACCGTCACGGATATCAGGTACCGCTCTTGCGATAATTACACTCATTGCATAGTCAATATATGACTGTTTCATAATATCTGAATACTCCTGCTTGATGATTTTCTCCTCAGCAGGCTCAAAAAGGCTTAACTGACCATCATCTGTAGTTTTTTTATGCATTATTTTCCCTCCAAATTTGATTCTTGGTTTCTTTTGCTATATCTTGCTATATCTAGTATGCCGAAATTTTGAAAAAGCGTATTATTTTTTGCGAAAAAATAAGCCCGCAGCTCTGCAGGCAAAAAATACGGCGGGCAAAAGCCCGCCGGGTTAATCGTATTTGATTGTAGATATTTTTGCTTTGTCGCTGTTGTCGCTGATTTTTCTGATGTATTTTTTCAGCGTGTCCTGGATTTCCTTATTGGTCGTATAGGTCATGTCTTTGCATATTTTCCAAGACTCGCTTATCGGTAGGCCAAGGTATACCCGGTTATCAACACCGGTTGTACAGAAAATCATTTTTTCAGGGTCGTTCAGCCGCATATTTTTGTATAGCAGCGCACCAATTCCGTGCATTTCGCATTCGTTTATTACGAATATATAGTTTTTCATCCATTCTTCCGGGTTGATAAGTATATTTTCTGTATTGCATACCGCAATGTAATCATCAAATACAGACTTGCTGTCAGATGGAAAATCGGATGGGGTTTCTTTCATTAGCTTTAGAAGCTTCCGCTGATTAATGTCTACATCATCAACGCATATACCATATATTGCTCTGTTCATCTTTTTCTGCTTTCTTTATATTTTTTGCTTGTTTTGGACATTTTTAGCCTCAATTACGATTTCCTCTTCTCCTCGTCTGTTGAAGAAAGCAAGGGTATCTTTTTTATTTACCGTTCCTTCCAAAACATATCCTTCACCAAAACGATTTGAGAACCATTCTGCCTTATCATACTCTCTCGTCCATGACATTCCATTAGGATTTCTTCCAGATGTAACACCGCGATAAACAATAAAGTTTTCCGGCAAGGCTGTATATGTTTCATATTCATCATCATACATCAGCGATTTTTTATCTGCAAGCCGAAACCACCTTGCTGCAAGAGACACTGACACATTCACATCTCCATTCGGATTTTCTTCTTCTGTCCAAAATTTTCCAAGCAGCAGACTGAAGTCTTGCAGCGATAAATATTCTTTAATGTATTTAAGAAATGTCAGATAATACGAATTTCTTATAATGTACGAACATCTTATCAGTGTATCGGTGCTGTCTATTTTTTCTTCCATCTTTTTGGTTGCTTTTTGAAGCCCTTCCGGTTTTGTAATATCAACAATTTTACCATCAACACTTGAATATCCAGTATCAAAGATTGGATGTTGAATTATAATTGGAGATAAATCGGTCTCTTCTATTGGCATATACAAAAACAGCTTCAGCGTTTCTTTTACCGCTTCTAAATCAGTCTTTTTTCGCATAGTTTCAATCTCTTTTCTATACTTTTCTGAATTTATTTTATCATATTCTGTCGTCTTACGCAAACGAAAAAGCCGCCAGTTTTTGTTTTTATTCCACGACACACAAAAGACCCGCCGGCTAATGCCGGCGGTTCAATACAAAATGCTCTATTTTTCAGTTTTTCAATCCGCAATATCCTTAAACACTGCATCAAACTCTTCTTTTGTCAGAGTCTTATTCAGGCGATATACGTAATTCGGCTCTGTCAGCCGCAGCCTGCCATACGGATGATTTGGATTTACAGGCTCAGCGTAAAAGAATTTTTCTCCGCGTTTAAAGGCCTCTTTTGCCCATTGTATCAGGTCTTCCCTGCGGTAAAGTCTCGGTTCGCCATCATCCACGGCAGAGTACCCATTTGTACATACGGGGACAAAACATTTCTTTAAGTCCTTTACGTTCTGCAGTGGTTTTTTGCCTGTCAACAGGTCAAGCCTGTCCTGGATTTTTTTAACGTTTTCGTTTTGTCTTTTTTTTCTGTTTCCAGAACAAAGCCAATTCTTGTCTGCTTCCAGAACAAAACCAAAGACACAAAAACCGGTCTCATCAGACAGCCAGTCTGCAACGCCCTCTTCGTCAATGCCGTTCGGAATATCCATTTCTGTCGGGAGTGTTTTTAAAACCTCCTCATCACCATCAGTATCCCATTTAATATCAATCGCTCTCATGATTATTCTCCTTTTTTCTCTCTTTTTTAAAATATTCATTAAGCTCACTGGCAGGAATAAATTCCATTGCCACAACTACCGTAAGGCCTTTTTCAATGCCTTCATCCGGCATTGTCCACTCTTCGGCAGCGATGACAGGCTCGTTGTCGTAATAAGAATCACCGTCAAGCGGGACGATTTCGCCGTTTACTACCTTAAAGCAGCCGCAAAACTCGCCTTCAACTGTCCCGTCAGGCAGCGCCGGCGGGGAGTTACGTTTCTCATCATATCCGCGATAAGAAACGTAATCAAAATTTTTACCGGCGATGATATTACCAATTGTAGGATAAGGCTTTGTGTATTTTTTTAACATTCCTTTTTTCTCCTTTCTTCAGCCAAATCAAGCAGGCATTCTCTCAGTTCACTGCCATCAAAGAACTTTTTATCAACAACAACTACAAGCTCTTTTTCAAACGGCTCTGCGAAGAATAATACCGGCTCGGCTTCGTCATATGTTTTATCGTCTGAAACGATTTTGCCGTTCTCAACTTTAAACCATCCTATGACGCTTCCGATTTTGTTTTCTGTTGCTTTTGGAATATCCTTTTCGACATCATACCCGCAATACACTACGACACGGTAGTCCTTCCCGGCAATCAGGTCTCCGATTGTCATCGTTGAATCAACTTTTGTATACATTTTTTGACCCCTTTCTTATTATATTTTTACAAAGACAATATGCCGGATTTTTGTAAAGGCAAAAAAAAGAACAGCCTTTGGCTGTCCTATAATTTGAATATGCTGGATTTTTTGTCTATCTTGTCAAGTATATATGACCTTAATACTGTCACATCCTTATATTCTTCTTCGTCAAGCTTTTTCAGTATTTTCCTCAGCGCTGTATCAGTAAAGACTCCGTCTTTGATAAAGCCAATTATTACCTGATTCCAGTCTGATTCATTGTTTAATGCGTCAGATAAAAACAGAGCTGCGTTTCTGGTAATATACGCCTTTGTTTTTGTGTCCGGATATATCTTTCGCTGTTCTATCGCAGCAGACCGGGCGATTGCATCTTTACTATAAGGATACATCGCCGGTGGCATTCTATTGTCGTTTGATTCAGCCAAACGGCATATAGCTCTTGCCGCTGACGGTATTTCGGTTAACATCTTCGGCATGATGATTACTGGCAGCCCTTCAATCTCAAGCTTCCAGATATTACAGTAATGACAGATACAGAGATTCCCGCCTCTTAATCCAATCTTGGCAATACCTGACCAGGACATATTTTCCATAACCTTTTTGGGTATATAGATGTATGAGGCATTCGGGAAAGCAGCAGCACCTATATTCTGCACTGTTGACGGTATGTGTATTTCATACATATCTGACTGGCCTGCACAGGAGGCAAAACCTTTTGAAGTGCCAACTGTGTTGAACGCGCCGGGGCCGATTGTCCTTAATCCTTCTGGCAGGTTGATTTCACTCATGGAAGTATTGTTAAATGCATCGCCTCCGATACCTCTTAGCCTAGCATGAAAAGTAAAGTGCTTTAAATTAATACAGCCAAAAAAGGCATAATCTCTAATTCTTTCCACATTTTTTCCACCTTCTACCTCTTTCAGATTCCAAGACCGAGAAAATGCATATTTATCAATGATTTCTACAGAGTCAGGAAGAACGACTTTATCAAACTTGCAGTTTCGGCATGCTTCAACAAATATCATCTTTGTACCGTCTGGAATGATAAGAGTTCCTTCTTTACCTTTCGGGCAGAGATAAAGATTCTCTCCGCTGCCTGAATATAACAGGCCGTCTATAGTGCAAAACCTGTTATCCGGTGAAATAATCTCAAAACTTTCAATTGTCTGCAATGCAGCGTTGCGAAGTATTTTTGTGACATAGTTAACAGTCAAATCAGTTTTTGAGTCTTTGATTATAAGCTCCTTGATTGGTTTGTCAACAGTAATCTGAAAGTGTTTGTATCGCACCCTGTCCAAAAAGTGTTTCAGGTCTTTGAATGTGTTTACGGTCAGTGTTCTGCCGTCTTTAGATATTTCGGCACTTTTGTTCATTTTTTTGCTCCCTTCTTTTTGTGTTGCTTATGTTACAGATTTAATATGCCGGAAGCAGAAAGAAAAAGAAACAGGGCTGACGCCCTGCTTCTTAGATACGAAATGTGTTTTGTGGACAGTTACTTATGGAGTTGAGGATATATGTTTTAAGGACAGTCAGGTTTTGAGTGTCTTCAACTTTCTCAACTTCTTTAAGCAGACGCTTCAATGCAGTATCCGTAAATACCTTATCATTGATAAGTCCGACCATAAGTTCTTCTCCGTTTTTAACTAACGGATTGCAGATGATGTTCTGGAATATTATTGAAATATTTCTTGTAATAAACCGTTTAAGATTTGTATTCGGGTATTTTCTGCATTGCTCTAATGCAGCAGTCAAGCCAGTTGCACTCTGGCTGTATCTGTATATTTCCGGAGGCATAGTATCTTCTGAAAGCATGAATTTATTGATTTCATCTGATGCCGCATCAAGCTTTGAGCGGTCTATGTCTTTCGGCATGATGATATCAGGTTTGCCATCAATTTTAAGCCTCCACATATTACACGGATAGCAATGCTGAAGATTTCCGCTTCTGAGGCATGCATTTATCAGCTTTCGGTTTACAAATGATGTGTGGACATTAGCAGCATTTGAAAACGCTCCTGGTTGAATATACCCTATTGATGACGGAATGCTAATATCATACATGCCATCAGGGCCAACATCAGCGTTTTTGCCATTATGCAGGGCCGCAGTGTTAAAAGCATCTCTTCCTACGCGCCAAATGCTGTCTGGAAGGTCTATTTCTGTCAATGTGGTGTTCATGAAAGCGCTGTCGCCAATTTCTTCTACCATATCTCCGAGTTCAAAATATTTTAGCTTTTGGCAGTTTAGAAATGCGCCATTGTAGATTTTTATTATTCCTTTTCCGCCTTCCACTCTTTCCAGATTTGCATTGCGATAGCATGCAAACACACCGATTGATTCAACTGAATCCGGCAACACCAGCACTGAAAAGCTGCAGGCTGAGCATGATATATCAGAAATGCTTTTTGTTCCATCTGGAATTACGAGTACACCTTTTCTTCCTCGCGGGCAGAACAGCAGACGTTCTTTGTCTCCTGAATATAGTAGGCCGTCAACGGTACAGAAATATTTATCAGGATTGCTTATACTGATTGTTTCTAATCTCCTCAGAGGCTGTTTGTCTAGTAACTGCTTTATTTCGTGAGACTTCATATTGCATTTTGCTTCATTAACAACCAATTTTGTCACAGAATCAGGAAAACCTCTTTGCGAAGATTCCAATGCGTGAATATATTTTTTCAGCGCAGTGAACGTTTCTACTGTCAAGGTATCTTCAATTACTTCAGCCCAGTTTTCGTCAGTTATATTCAAAATCATATCATCTCTTCCTTTCTTTATTGTTTTTCATATACAATATGCCATTTTTGGGCAAAAGAAAAAGCCTCCAAAAAAGAGGCTTAAAAAACAGTCTTACGCGAAAGATGCACACTGGAAAAATCCAATATGAGACTCCCAATCGAAATCATCAGGCACGTATGCCGCAAGTTTTTCCTTGAATTCTTTGATGATTTCCTCAGTGGACTTATACCCGTCATCTCCAAGCAAATCCTGCGGGCGTGTAGACTTGTCAGTGTAGATGATATAAGAACCATCTTCCACATCCACAAACTTACCGCGGGCTGGCTTTTTGAATGGATAGAGCACTCCGCCAGAGTGTTCTTCTTCGCAGTATTCCACGCAGTTGAACAATTCTTTCTTATGTTCGGCAGCAGCTCTTTCATTTACGCATGATTCAAGTGAATGAAAGTCTTCCAGCAGGCTCTGTCTGTATGCAGAACGCAGGAAATAGAAAGAATCGCTTCCATATTCTGAAATCGTGCAATCGATAAAGTCAATGTCTCTATCGGTTACACCATCCTTCCTGTATGTCTCCAAAAGATATCTCGTGAAAAAATCCCTTACTTCTTCTTTAGGGAAAACTAAAGCAGTTCCGCTTGTTGCGCTCCAGTATTCTGACATAATATTATCTCCTTCCTTATTCTTCGTTATTGTTTGATGTTATCACGATATCGCCTTCAACGTCAAGTTCTTCCGAGTCGCAGATATACTCTGCGTTTTTCGGGAAAGGCATATTTTTCCAGTTCTTTTCCAGGTAAGCGACAGCTTCCTCACGTGTTGTAATATCGTCCGGAATATCAGCTGTTACCTGGCCGCAAACCTGGTAAATTACGTTGTAAGTTACTTTAGACATATTTTTGTCTCCTTTCTTGTTGTCTTGTTTTTTTTGATACACTTTTAATATGCTGAAATTTTTACACCGCAAAAAAACAAATCAATTGTCATTTGTCGGCAAAAATGATACAATTACAGTATACAAATCCGACAACTGGACACCGCCCGGTCCTGCCAATTGTTAAGAGAGATATTCCACCGGGTTTTTCGGTATCAGACAAAGAGTACCGGCCAACCATGCATCCGAAATGTGCGGCGGCTCTGGCAGACAAAGACGGGAAAAGAAACTGATGCTTAAAGGAAGAACGGAAGTTACCGCGAGCAAGCGGGAGGATTTACACAAAAAAAGAGGCCGCATAAATGCGGTCTCGTATTGTTTTTTTGTACATTAGCATTCGGAATAAGACCACTTGCTGCGCTCTTCCTGGGAGCACCAATCATCAGGGTCAGGCCGTGCAGTATAGAATAAGCAGTTCTGACAGATGGCGCTGCGACAGCTGACAGGTCTATCATCTCCTCGCATTACTCCAAACAGGTCTCCGGAACATGCGATTTTTGCGATGTCTTCGGAATATTTTTTCAAATGTGTCATTATCTTTCTCCTTTCTTTTTTTGTCTGGAATATATATCCAATATACCAGATTCTTGTCGGCAAAAAAAATAAATACAGAACACTTTTTTGGGCTATGTCCAGACATATGGTTGATTTTTGATAATAATGGAAAACCCAGTATTTGCAGTCATTTCCGATTATGCCGGAAAAATATCTTTTCTGCGTCCTTTGTGGATTTTTTTTGTAATTTAAGCATATTAAGAAAGAAAGGAGTAATTTTAATGAAAGTAAAATATATATTCTTAATCATGCTTCTGTTAATACTAGCTGTATGCCTCACTACATGTGCCAGCTATAATACATCTGACAAAGACTGGCCAACATATGATTCGATGTCGACGGCAGTCAATATAAGCTTTTTCTAACAAAAGCTCTATATACCCGATGCAAGGAGCCGTCATCATTTTGGATGATGATGGTTTCTTTGTGTTACACTGTCACAGGAACTCTATTCATCTGTTTCATGCGTCTCATATCATTCCACAAATGAACTTAGCGGCATCTTCTGTTCTTTTTCTTTCATAGCCTTAACCAACCTGCTTGTTCCGAGCCTGTCAGCTCCAAGACTAAGCATCAGTTCAGCATCTGAAAAGTCTTTGATGCCTCCTGCTGCCTTAATTTTAACGTCAGGACCGACATGCTTTTTCATAAGCACGATATCACCAGGTGTTGCTCCACCGGTAGAAAAGCCTGTTGATGTTTTGATGTATTCTGCACCAGCAGCAGTTACAATCTCACACATCTTAATCTTTTCTTCCTCAGTCAAAAGGCAGGTTTCAATAATCACCTTCAGCACTCTTCCATCGCAGGCCTCATGAACCGCATGGATTTCATCTTCAACCTTAGCATACTTCTTATCTTTTAGCATTCCGATATTGATTACCATATCAATCTCAGAAGCCCCGTTTTGTACCGCATCACGCGCCTCAAATACCTTAACAGCTGTTGTGTTATATCCATTCGGGAACCCGATTACAGTACATACAGGCAAACTGCTGTTCTGTCCTTTTAAGTACTTTACCGCCTGTTTTACATATGCCGGCGGTATGCAGGCAGACGCGGTTTCGTATTTAACCGCATCATCTAGCACGGTTTTGATATCCTCCCATGTTGCGGTCTGCGAAAGCAGTGTGTGGTCTACCTTATTCAGAATTTTGTTTGTAGTCATAGTTTTTGACTCCTTTCTTTATTTATATTTTTTATATTTCCAATATGCCGGATTTGTCAGACAACTAAAAAAAGAAGAAGCTTACGCCTCTTCTTTAAGTATTTTTTTTGCTTTTTTAACATGTTGTTCCTGAAGTCCACCCTCAGACTCATTATTTACGAAAAAATCCGTCTTGACAAGATGGCCGCCAAGGCCAAAGCTTTCATAATGTTCTTCATCAAAATCATCATCCAGTGAGACGTAATTTTTGACCAAATCTTTATTATCAGCCAGCCATGCAGCAATTTCTTCTGGCCGGTTTGATAATATCATCGGCGTTACATCCATAATCGTCATTCCGTATTTTGCGAGACACGATTCAAGATATTTGTACATTGAATGAGGGGCTTTCATTTCATCTCCGCAAAGCTCTCTCCAAGAAGAAGACAATACAATTTTGCAGTTGCATTGCCTGTATATTTTTGCTAGGCGTTCAACTGCCCGCATGTCTATCTCATCTTCAGGGTCTTTGTGGTTGTTTAGATATGCCCTGCTGTTTAATACACCGTCGACATCAAGGAAAATGATGTTTATTTTGTTTTTCTGCATGTAAATCTCCTTCCTTAGAGTTCAAAGTTGCACTTTATGTCGCTTAACGCATTAATGACATACGCTTTTAATATTACTGCGTTTTTCAAATAAGTATCTTTATCCATCTTGGAAAGCATTTTCCTTAATGCAGTATCGGTAAGCACGCCATCTTTGATAAGACCAATCATAAACTGTTCCCCATCTGGTTCTGTATGAAACACATTATACATGATTGTACTGATGTTTCTGGTGATGAACATTTTTGATTTTGTATCAGAGTACAGTTTGCAATGTTCTATCGCAGCAGCCAGTCCAGCACAGTCTGAATTATATGTGTACATAGTCGGAGCAGGCGCATTTTCTGTATTTATGAAATCACGCAGTGCTGTAGCCGCTTCTTTAGGGCAAGAAAAACTTTTTGGCATGATGACCTCCGGCTTCCCATCAATTTTTAAACGCCATATATTACAATTATAATTATGGCAAAGATTGGTGTCACGTAAGCCGATTTGGACAAATTTTAAACAATCAACATAATCATTCATAAGACATTTAGCCGTTTGTTTAGACATATGAATCGCAGACGCATTTGGAAAAGCTGTTGTTCCAATATGTGTTACGGTTTCGGGCAGGTAAACAGTATACATCTGGTCATAATCTACAGGACGAGTTTCCTTATCTTCTATTATATCGATTGTATTAAATGCTCCGCCTCCAATCGTTTTAAGCCCGTTAGGGAATTTAATTTCTTTCATTTCATTCAAGGAAGCATAATCAAAAGCCGAAGAACCAATAATTTTCAGCTTCTCGCCAAACTCAAAACGTTTTAATCTATAACAACGATAAAATGCAAATGGCTTAATATTCTGTATATTTCTTCCACCCTCCACCTTTTTTAAATTTAAATTAAAGGCAAACGCATTTTCTCCGATAGATTTAACTGAATCAGGAATTGTAACCTGGTCACATCGCACCCATGCGCATGCATAGTCGCAGATAAGCTCCGCTCCATCATGAATTACCAGATTTCCAGTCTTTCCTCTTGGACAAAGATACAACTTTTGTTTATTGCCAGAATACAGCATTCCGTCAATAGTGCAAAATCTATCGTCAGGGTTTTTGATTTCGACTGCCTCAGCATCTTGCAGTATCCCTCGTGACAACAATAATTTGACTTCATCAACGCAAAAATCACTTCTGGCGTTATTGATAATCACTTTTTTGAAGCGAGTCAAATACGGTATTGAAATCTGCCCATGAGATACCATGTCAAGATACTTTTTCAAGTCTCTGAAGTTCTTTGATATTAATGTCGCATTGTCGTCAGCTATATATGTTTCAGTATGCATATTTTTTACTCCTTTCTTTCTGCTTTACAAAGACAATATGCCGGATTTTGCCGGCAGAAAAAAAGCAGCCTACGGCTGCCTTCTGTTTCTTACAGACAAAAATTTGATTTTTGAGGTTTAATCGCATTTAATAGATATCCTTTGATTACTGCTAAATCATCTCTTCCTTTTTTGTTTGCTTCCAGCTCTGTCATCATTTTCTTTAATGCCGTATCGGAAAAGACTCCAGCCTGTATGTATTTTACAAGCTCTTCCGCTTCATCAGCATATACGTCAGCAATCTTCGCTGCGTGTTGCGTCAAAAACGTCTTGACCTGTTTGTCAGGATACAGTCTGCAGTGTTCTAACGCAGCAGCCAGAGCTGCATTTCCATAGCCACCATATACACGGCCACCATATTTATACAGATGAGGCATTTCGCCACCATCCGTATTTACGAAATCGTTGATTTCCTGTATAGCCAATGAATCAATAGTCTTTGGAAGTATAAGTTCCGGTTTATCTTTGACTTTTAATCTCCAAAATCTCGCCGCGTGGTATGTTTGCCTATTTCCGCTTTGCGTGCATGCTATCAGCAGCTTACGAGTTACGGTTTCAGTATACACTACTGACGCATTTGAAAAAGCGCAGAGTCCAATCTTTCTCAAAGAATTTGGAATGTGTATTTCATACATACCGTCAGGCTCTACTTCGACCATATAATTATCTTCAGTGATATGGGTTGTATGAAATGCTCCGTCCCCAACTGATTTTAATCCTTCAGGCAAATCAATGGTCTTCAATTCGGTATTTGCAAATGCCGAATTTCCAATAAACTTAACGTTTTTTCCAAGATTAAATTCCGTTAGCCTCACGCAATTGTAAAACGCATACTGGCCAAAACTTACAATCCCTTCTCCTCCGATTACTCTTTTCAACAAATTGTTGTCACCGCAGGCAAATTTCTGAAGGCGTTTCACAGAAGCCGGGATGATAAGCTCTGAAATCTGTGTAACGCTGAATGCATTTTGACATATGGTTTCTGTTCCGTCAGGTATTATTACAGTCCCCTTTCTCTGGCGGGGGCAGAAATAAAGCAGTTTACCGTTTCTTGAATACAGCATGCCGTCAATTGAACAAAGTTTGCCATCAGGATTCTGAATCTCAAACCATTCAAGATTATGCAGCGTTGCCAATATGTCGCGGACGTACTCAGCCGAGAACTTGCAGCTTGCATATTTAACGGTCAGTTTTTGTGTATCGTATACATCCCCATTCATGCTAATCAAATCGTCGAACGTATCAATTATGAGTGTCCTTTTTTTATTGTCCATTATTTTTAATTCCTTTCTTTGTGGATACTTTTTGCATTTACAAAAACAATATGCAGGATTTCGCCGGCAGAAAAAACGAGGCCGCAAAAATGCGGCCTCTAGTCTCCTCTTTTCTATCCCAATTAAGCAATATCTTCCAGTTTAAACACAATACCCCTGCAATATACTTCACCGGCATCAATTACATAAAATGTCTCATGTGGAATTTTTGTCTCATAAGCCCATGGAATTACGACACCATTCTCATCTTCTGCCTCACACCATAAGGCATTAATAACGTTTTTGGTCTTATCTTCTTCTACTCCATTTTTTGAAATGTATACCTTACCGCCGTCAAAGCATCCTGCTTCGTCCTCAACAGCACCTTCAAATTCCATCAGGTCATCGGAAGCCCCGGTCACAATTACAAATCCATTCTCTTTTGCGATTCCAATATCCTCTTTTGAGAAAATCGAATATCCATTGTACTCTGTTCCGTTCAGTTTTTCAGCAAATTCTTTAAGTGTCATAATTTTGACCTCCTGTTTTTGTTTTTCTTGTATATTTTCAATATGCAGTTTTTTAGATTTTTTTTGTTGCTTTTTTAGATGTTTTTGAATCTATTTTTCCAAATATTTTTTTAGAGCTGACCACAGCACCGCAACCGGTGGCAGGATTTCTTTTTCTTCATCGGATAATCCTTTTGGCAGATTCTCCAAAAGCGAGTCGCATTCCTCAAAAATTACCCTCAGTCTGTCGTCGAATGAAGATTCTTCCGTTTCTTTCTGCTGCTCACCGTAGACGAATTTTTTCTCATTGTCGTCAAGCTCGAGCTCTTCCAGTACCTCATCGTCTAGTGCAACCAAATTGCCGTAATTCCATATCTGAATTTCTCCCGGCTTGATAGTCTGTTTCACGCCGTTTTTAGCGATAATTGTACAGTCTTTATTAGATGCGTTTTTTATGTAAAGATAATCTGAGTTATAGATTGCGAAATAATCTTTGCTAAAATCAATATCATCTGAAATGCTCGCCGGTGCCAGGTCTGCGTCATGCATATCTGCATATCCGAAGCGCTCCTCATCAAACTTAAGGATAGCAGCAGCTAAATCATCATAAGTTTCAACTGATTCCAGCATGTGATAAACGAATTTTCCGTTGCATGACGGGTACATATCTCCGTTAAACTGTATTGACATCCAATTTGCTGTGTCTGTGATTAATAAAAAATTTCCTCGTGTCATTTTTCTTACCTCCCGGTTTTTGTTTTGTTATACTTAATATGCTGAATTTTTATCGGGGAGGAATTTTTTTGCGAAAAAAAATCCGGAGAGGAATTCTCTCCGGTTCGTGAATGTGTAAGTTTTAGCTCTTATCTCTTATATTTAACGACTTCTTTTTCAGCCGCCATCATTTTTCCATTTTTATCAAATTTGATTTCCTTAAATCCGAACATGTCAACATAAAAATACCTGTCTCCATTCGGAAGATGCATCACAATGATATCAGAAATGCTCATTGGACGGCCTTTTCTGTCCAAAATTACACCATTATGCTCCATATAAAGCCTTTCGCACACTCTCTTTGCCTCAAACGTATCGCTGAATTCAAAAATTCCGCGGTAAACTTTTCCGTAATCAGAAAGCTGTGGAGAAGGGCTCTTCTTTATCGCTGATTTAAACGGGCAAAACACATAATCAGCCTCAGTCTGCAGTAAATCATAAAAGCAGAAATGTTCTTTCTCATCTTCCGGCTTAACAGTCTTCCAAACCCTGCTGACTCCCGCCAATACAGGCATGAACAAAACATCAGGTTTTGAAAACATTTTCGTGTATTTCTCAACATCATCATCAGAAATATCACAGAACTCATCTCCTGACCATCCACAGATAAAGAAATCGCCGCGGATTACATCATGACTGTTACCAATTTTCAGAATTCGGTTCGGCGTCAGGTCAGCCAGTTTTCCGATATCATTACAAACCAACATTGCAGTTTCTGATAATGTGATGGTCTCAATATGTCCCATCACATATCTCTGCATATCCTTCAGATTGTTTTCAATTTCCTTAACAACAGGCTCTTCGTATTTATCAATTGCTAAAATTTTCATAATTTTGTCCTTTCTCGCCATCAGGCGTTAAAATCATTTTTTTGTTTTCTTTTTGCAATTTTTAACACCAGCTGAATCCATCGCCGGAATCAATACCATCCTTTACGATTTTTTTGAAATCAGCGAATTTTGCACAGTCTTTTCTGCCGGCATAGCCATATAAGATATTGTCATCGTAGTCTTTAATGACTTCATAAATTGACCGGCAATGGTCTGCATCCATCTCAGCATCACAATCGCTTTCATACAAAAAATCAAGGATGTCAGACATTTTGCCTTTGTATTTTTTATCCAGCTCAGCGATTTTTTCATCGTAGTCCTTAAAGAATGCTTTACGATTTGGATACCACATCCCTTCGCCCAATTTTTTGTAATGCTCAAAAATGTCTGGCGCTGCCAGCTCTGCGACTTTAGTACGGAGACGTCTGAAGCCTCCACCTCCAAGGTCAATGGAGCGGCTTTTGCTCTTAATTGTTACACCCATCACGCAATCTCCTTTCTCATTTCTGCAAGCAAATTCTTGTCCAATTCTTTCAGTTCAGCCATCATCTCATCATAGACGGACGGGAAACCGCGGCCAAACTTGTTTGTATGTCGGTCTGAAGGTAATTGATAACTCGTCGTTGCCGGCTCGTTACCAAGCCTCGCAGAGGCTGACAAGCGAAGCCGTAAAGCTGAGTACAATGGACCCGCTTCGCTTCAATTCCAGCTCGGACTTTGTCCTTGCTGTTACATAAAACATTGGACGCGTACATGATAACTCGCCATAACGGACTCGTTTGTCAGTGGCAAAAGCTACTTGGTGCAAGCGAGAATAAACTCACTGCATCATGGCTTTTTACTTCCTGCTTGGTAGTAACATGTCTACCAAAGCAATCTTTCTCACGGCGATTCTTGAGGTTTAATCGCACCCAACAGGTATCCCTTAAGTACAGTTAGGTCATCTCTTTCCTTTTTGTTTAAGAACCAGGTGAAACCATTACCGGAATCAATACCGTCTTTAACGATAGCTTTAAAATCAGCAAATTTCGCGCAGTCTTTTCTGCCGGTATAGCCGTATAAAATATCGTCGTCGTAGTCTTTGATGACTTTGTAGATAGACCGGCAGTGTGGAACATCCATAATGCCGTCGCAATCGCTTTCATACAAAAAATCAAGGATGTTAGACATTTTGCCTTTGTATTTTTTGTCCAATTCTGCGATTTTTGTGTTATATGATTTGTAAAACGCTTTTCTTTCGTCTGCGTCATACAGCCGCATTCCATCCATGGATTTTTTGTAGTGCTCAAAAATATCTGGAACTGTCAGCTCTGCAACCTTAATCCTCAGCATCCTAAATCCGCCATATCCCATGTCAATAGCATGATTCTTGCTTTCAATTGTCACACCCATCACGCAGCCTCCCCTCTCATTTCTGCCAGCAAATTCTCGTCCAATTCTTTCAGCTCAGCCAGCATCTCATCGCGGATTTTCACTTCCTGCTCGGTAGTAACATGTCTACCAAAGCAATCTTTCCCACGGCATAACTGGCAAGAACAATGGATTTTATTTTTACTGTACTGGTGCAGATTGTCATACAACGGCAGGCCATCATATGACTGCGCAAGGTCAATCCGTGCTTTTCGTCTCGCCTTTTTGTAGTCGATTTTTCTTCGGTCTCCTCTTTTGCTTTCTTTTGTGGTGCTGAAAAGAGATTCGGCCTCGGCGTCGGTGAGGTCGTCTGAGTAAATATCTAAAACTTCGTTATTCATTTTTTTGCCTCCTGTCTTTGTTGTTGTTTTTGTCGCTTTTAATATGCTGAATTTTGACAGGAAGAAAAAAAAAGAACAAAAAAAAAGAACATGACTGAATGTCATGCTCTTCTACCGCTAACTTAATGGTCTTCATATTCAATTTCATCATCGTCTATAGACATATCAAAATAATCATTACTTTGTATTTTTTCGGCAGGTATACCGTGCTGAACAAAATCGCTCCATCCTTCATCTTTTGATGGATTACTATCTACCAGTCTATTATTCATAGCTGACAATAGGTTTGGAGAGATACTGCTGATTGAATCATTCGGATTTATCCAGGTTACATGAAGCGAAGTATCTTTTACGCCATATTCATTCGCAATCCCCAAATATTTTTCTCTTATTGGCTTGTCAAGATTGGTTGCTTCATATACGACAGAAGCGCCACTTTTTAAAGCTGTTTTGATTCTTGCATCAACTATTGCAAAAACAAGGCTTTCACTATAACTATCTGGATAATTGTCTTTGAGTTCTTGGCGAATTTTATTCGGAGAAATCAATACTGTACTATCTTTGTAATCTGCATTTATTACAATGTCATTCGTGATTTTAGAAGGGTCAAAAATAAGGCCAATATTCTTTATCGCTTTTGAGGCCGGATACAAGTTCACATCATCCATTTTTTTATTTTGTAAATCAGCATAAAGAGATTTGGCTAATTGAGATTTTCCTGAACCCGGAATTCCGCAAAGCATAATAAACTTTGGAGATTCCATTTTAACTTCTGGCTCTTTTACGATTGTGTTGTATTTGCTATTTTTTTCGGCTTGTTTTTCTTTATATAATGAAATCGTCTTTCCTCTTTGGAATTCTGATAACATTTTGGCTTTAGTGTCGTAATTTTTACTGATTACATCAGCCTTTTCTTCTGGAATTCCTGCATTTGCATACAGTTCTTTAACCTCGCCTGCGGAGGGTATGCTGTTTAAATCTACGGCAGTTTTATTTTTCACTTTTCCAAGTAATTTTTCTTCTCTTTTGTAAAAACTCGTAATCGGAATGTCTAAAATTCCGGCTCGGGTATATGGTGTTTTTCTTCCATTAGAATAGAACATACTGTTTCCGGAGTCGAATATTGGAGCCGGGCCAATTAATTTCATAGTATTTGGGTCTCGCAAGACGCCAAAATTTAACAAATGTTCGTCTGTATTCGTTATCAAGAAATCGGTCATTGTCTGATAGTCCATAAATTCTTGAATTTGATTGTAATCAATACCGTTTTCAACACAGATATTAATGTACTCGTCATATAATGCCTGACTGTTTTGGATTTTTCTGCTTTCCACCATTTCATAAGCCGACAACAATTCTATATTTTCTGAAGTAAAAGCCGGGCACTTACATTGTACACCTCTATCTTCGGTCATTTCAGCGGTGTATCTAACAAACTCAACATTTGAAGGCTGTCTGCTATGAACTATTGAGGCGAAAACTTCATTAATTGATTGCTGTCCGTAATATTTATAGCTTTCTTTGACCAATATTGGAGTTTTATGCATTAAATCCCAATATTTTTCCATCTGGCCGCCAAGAGACGCATTTGGGTCATACGACGTTGCGTTATGATATGGGATTTTTCCATGGCTATATGCAGCTAAATTCGCAAATTTAACGTTATCAAATGACAAATCAATGCCGCTTGGTTTAATCCAGTATGTATCAGTCATGCTTAATCCAAGATTTTTTGCCAGATAAACCTCTGTATTTAAGCAATTTGCGTTATTTATCACCTGCTGCATCGTTGCTCTTGACGCAGGAACAGCTCTCATCTCCCACCATTTTTGAATTTTCTTTATGTCACAGTTGCCGAGATATGGTGACAGGCCGTTTCTATCATCATGATATTCGGTGATTCTGCCTATGTTTTCGTCAAACAGTATTGTTCCGCATTTATCATTTTTGTGCATTAAGCTGTATTTTATCATTATTATTCACCTCCAATATATCTTAGTAATATGTAAATAGTATACCAAAAATTTAGTAAATTACAATTTATTTTGAGATAATATTAATATGCGGAATTTTGTAGGAAGAAAAAAATGGTTTCCAAATACATGTTGAAATAAGGTTTTATATGTGATACAATGTGTCTATAAATTAGTGTTCTAATTATAGACGCTTGATAATGGAGGAGAAAATATGAAGAAAGAAAAGATAGATGATAATCAATTGACATTCTTTGATGTCATTGATGGCGGAAAGCATGAAGAAGACAAGAAGAATATAATGAAATTTAAAAAGAAGCAATTGATTGATGTGCAATATGCTCCTTATGAAGAGATGTTTTCTGGCTTTAATAAAATTCAGGCGATTACGTTTTCATATGATTTAAGTTTCATAAACAATATAATGAAATATTTTGATACAGCTGAAATCATTTTAGGAGCAAAGTTTATTTTTGATAAAGATGAAATGCTTCCAAGGCTACTTGCTGATGCAGCAGCATTAAAAAATGACATAACAAAGGATAAAAGACTTTCAAATATGCTTAAAAACGGAGACTTGATAATTAAAGTGTCAACATCTATTGTTGACCACAGAAAACTGTATATTTTAAGTGCAGACGATGGTAGAACAAGAGTCCTTTCTCCTTCTGCTAACCTGTCATGGAGCGCATGGAATGGCAGTCATCTTGAAAATTATGAGTACGATGATGGAGAGGCTGGATATGAGGACGCCATCAATGACTTTGAAGTTGCATGGTCATTGGCAGAAGAAATACCTTATGCATGTTTTTCAGCTAAAATCTCTGAAAATGCCGATGAGGATATTGTAGCTGGAAATCCAATTGTAACAAAAATCAAACAGACAAATTCAGTTATTGTGTTACGTCAGCAAATGGACGAAGAAACGATTTCTCTTACAAGGCGTTGTTTGGATATAGAAAATGATATTGCCGAATATAAAGAAGTTACAAAAAATATCGGATTAAAGACAGACAAAGGTGTTACTATGATTTCGCCTCAGCATGTTAAAAAAATTGAGACAAACATGAAAATGACTATTAGAGCAAAGAAGCTTAATGTTGAGGAACATACGAAGGCATATCCAAAACTAACATTTGACTATGATGAAGAAAAAGCGTATCTTGATGAGACAGAAATGGATTTAAATCCGCCCGATGAAGAAATTAAAAATGATATTGATGAAATTTTAAAAATATTTGATAATTTTAAAGCATTCATTAATGGAGAAAAAAATCTACAACCAAATCATTTTAAACTGATGACGGCGGTGCTTAGTTCGCCTTTTACGGCACGGCTTAGATGTGATGCTTCATTACTACAGGTCGGAACATCCAGCCTTCCACTTTTTCTCTTGCTATCTTCTGCAAACGCCAACTGCGGCAAAACTTTTATGATGTCTGCTTTATTGAAAATGATGACAGGCGAAACTCTTGATACGCAAAAAGGCGTTAATGTATCAAAAGATATGCTTGAAAAAGAACAGATTTGTATTAAAGGTATTCCAATTTTTGTTGATGAAATAAGCGGCAGATTTATTTCTGATAAGGAAGATTTTCTTAAAGACCCTGAGCGATGTGAAAAAGGACAAGTCAGTACGATGCCGCTTATTGTATTTGCAAGCAATAATGTTCTTTCATTAGAGGAAAAGTTTAGAAAGAGGATGATGTTTATTAATTTTGATGGAGCAATGCCAAGCACCATTGACCAGAGCGCTTACAAAAGCCGCGGTATTGCTATTGTTAATAGACTGGGCACGGCTTTTTTTAGAGAATATCTGCGACGCATGATTCCACAAATTAACGGTATTATCAACTATATGTATGATGTAGAGCATCGTGAGGATGGTTATTATCCAGACGTTATGGCTATTTCATCTCAAACAATCATTGACATTTTGACAGATTATGGATATGATATTCCTAATTATGTTAAGCGACTTACCTGGAATGATGATTATTCTGTCAATTCCGTTTCTGTTTCAGAAGATTTTCTTGAACAGATAGATTCTCTATATAGAACAAACAGAAAAGATTTTAAAATTGATACAGTTACTAATCTCGTAAGTATAGAGCTAGGAAGGAATAAGAATATTGAAAAAATGTTTGAGTCATGGTCAAGGTCTTTACCAAATGAAATTGGAGCAACCGTAATTCCGTCGAGAGATTTATGCAGAATTGATTTCCGTAAAGATAAATTGGAAAAATTTTTAGGGCATTCTCTATCAACAGGATTTTTGTCATTCCTTCAAGGAAAAATAGGCTTTGGTAGGTGATATTGTGTGATGGTATATTTATATACAAAAACAAACGAAGAGCTAAGTTCTTTTGATGAAACGATTTCTGTTGTACGAAGTGGGATTAATGGTTCAGCAAATATCTTATTTTCAACGGAAAATCGAAGATGTTTTCGTGAATTAGAGCATATAAAATGCTCTTGTAATCCAGGTGACATTATTATTATCAGTAATTTTGAATCACTTGGTATGAATGATACTGATATAAAAGAAAATCTTGATTTTTTTATACAAAACTCAATCAAACTTGTAATTAAAGACATACCATCAACTTACGAATATGGAGTTGGTACATCTACAAATATAGCTGTTATAAGAACAATTTTTGACTTAATAAAGTCAACAAACCAAAAGATTACACCAATCCGTACTTCCAGGCGCGCTGGCGCCGGTCGTACTAAATTGGATTTTCCAGAAAGTTGGGAAGAACTATACACAAAATGGGAGCAAAAAGAAATCACATCAAGTGAATTTATAAAGCAAAGTGGCTTAAAAAAAGCGTCGTTTTACAATCTAATGGCAGAATACCGAAAAATTTTAGAGACAAACAAAAAATACAAAGAAAAGTATGGTTGTTAAAATAATGTAAAGCATAAGCGGCAGAATAGTTTCTGCCGCTTTTTAATGTTTAGTTCTTTGAATTTTTTACTCAGCGTTATATATTTCTTCAATCAGACGCGCCGCTGCCTCTGGCATAGACATATCATCATAAACTATATCTTCGTATAGCTTTTCAGCATCGATAACGGTTACAAATTTATTATTTTTCAAGACCTCTATTGCAAATATTCTCTTTTTGAAATCACTTCCATCTTCCTGCTCAAAATCAGGAATATCTTCCACAAATTTAATCTTACAAACATAGCTGTTTCCAAGCTGTTTCATCATATTGTATTTAATATTGCTAACGATGTCATAACTTTCATATTCTTCATTACTCATATTGTTCATGGTGAATTCGTCGAAATCATCTTCACATTCCTCATTGTCTATGTCATCTGTATAATCTACAGCAGGGAAATCTTGAAACTGACCAATCGGTTTGGCATGATTAAAATGCATTTCATTCCTCTCATCTTCAACACACAGCATATCATCTAAATCATACTGAAGATTATCGATGTCATAATCAATATTAACGTTGTCAAAGTTACCACGACCAATTTGACCTCTTAAGCGTCTGTCGGATTGTTCAAAAAACTGTGCATATCCAAAATCAGATTCCTCATCAGTCTTTAATTTATCATATTTCTTTATTGCATTTTTATATAATGCCTCTGCTTTTTTGTTACGTTCAATATCGCTTAAAGTAAAAATGACTATATACATGAAAGCTTCTTCTCTTGTCATCTTATATGTTGAAATTTTTTCATAAAAGTTGTTTAGCGGAATTTCTTTATGTTTTCCAGACTCCGTATGCTCTACATTAAGAACATATTCTATGTTATGCCCAAAAGCTGTTTCGTTCAATAATTTACATTCATAATCATCGCCAATAGTATTTGATAATGGTTCTATCAAATTTTCCAAAAAAGTTTTGATATCGCCAAGCTCTTGGTTTTTGTTTGCCGTTTTTTTATCCATATCGAACACCTTTCTTTATGCGTATCTTTGGAAATATATTATTTGTTTTATAATATCATATATTAGCGACTTTTACAATTTTAATATTATCTATCACTTTTCTCATTATTACATTTCTTACACAGCATCTGCAGATTTTCATCCACAGTCCTGCCGCCCTGGCTCCACGGTACAATATGGTCTCCGTCCATCTCTGCCAGGTCAAACATCTCTCCACAAATCGCGCATTTGCGTTCCTGTCTTTCATATGCCCTTCTCTTCTGCGCTTCTGAAAATGCCCTGATTGACAAAAACTTCTCATCATGCTTCGTTCTGTCTGACAGCAGGTATCTTATAATCCCGGCATTTTTAGTAACATCATCATCCATCAAAAGCCGCTTCATATCAGTCTCAAGACTGTTACTGTTATACTGCTTATCATGAAATTCGTTGTATAAAATCCCCCAATCCTGCACGTCAGTAACGCCTTTTCTTGCATTCGGGAAAAGCATTTTCGCCCAGTTAATAACTGTCTGAAAATATAACCATAATTCGTTTGCGTCCAGGTCATGCTGATGTTTTGCCATATACATCTGACCAGACTCCAGCCCGTCACGGTCTGCAATCCACGCCAGCGCCTTTTCCAAATAATCCTGCCGAATCGGATTTCCTTTAATATACCCTTCAGCCATCTGTCCGGCCACGCAGTTTCGCTTTGAGAAATAGTTTTTCGCATCAGCCAGCCATGTTCCAACATATGTGGCATTTAATAATTCCTGATTTGTCAGCACTAGCCCGGCAATATTGATACGCTTAAACCACTCTAATTTTTCTTCTTCCGTTCCGTCACAAACTTTCACATCAAGTTTATAATCCAAAAATTTCTGCTTTTCATCTTCTGTTAGGTTGTGGAAAAATTTGTCATTTCCATTGATTTTTATAGGAAAATCACCATTTACATACTGACAGATTGAGATTGTACGCTGCTGCCCGTCAAGGAGTTCAAAGCCTTTCGGGTTCGGTGACCAGTACATTAAATTTAACGGAAATCCACTCATTACCGTATCGATTACCGCATTTCTCTGAGCCTGCTGATAAATATACTCTCGCTGATAAGGCGGCCTTAAGACCAGCTCGCCGTTTAATCCATAAACTCCACCGTCTCCGTCGTCAGCATAACTTTCAGCAACCTCTCTGATACTAATTTCTTTCGGCTCTATTTTCATTTTTCTTTTCCTCCGTTTTTATTTATTTTTTAAATTGTTTTTAGCGATTTATTAGATTAATACTTGACTGATTCATGTATTAAAAGCGGCAGAATAAATCTTTCAAATTCATCCTGAAACATACATGCAGATACGGCACACGTATCATTAGAATATTTGTCATCACATCTTGACTCTAATCTTTTCAGAGGCTCTGCCATCATTTCTTTGAATTTCTGAGGAATGCCGTCATTCTCTATGAATTTATTCATACCAGCAAAAAAATCGTCAGCTTCTTCTTGTGACGTAAATTCAAACACTACAAGGCTTTCACTCGCCCTGTTACTTCTTTTCTTTATTGCAATATACATATTTTTTATCTCCTTTTTTCATTCTTTTTTATCGGTTTTTATTTTTTCTCTTTTTTCTCTTCATCTACCGCCCTCTTCAGCGCCAAAATTCCGCCTTCAATGTCGTAACTCCCGCCATTTTTCATTATCTTTTCATATCATATAATTCTTCAGCAGTTAAGCTTACTGTTTTCACACAGTTTCTTTCTGGATGTTCTTTAAGTTCTTTTTCTTTCGCTAGTATCTTTTCGGTACTGAAGATTTCGCTTTTGTTGTTCATTTTTTTTATGCCTCTCTTTGCTGTTGTTTTTTGTTTATTGGTTGCGAGCAGAATCTAAAGTTTTCTTTGGACTAAGATTCTGCGATAAGGCAAAACTGGTTTACCATTTTCATCTATAAAATACAAGTCTCCATCTCGAAGTCCTTTATTAAGTTTTTTCAATTCTCTTGGATAAGGTTTTAGTCCGAGTTCTACTCCTAAGTCTCCATGAGCCATTCCGACAATAAAAAATTCATCTGGATTATAATTTGTAAAAAATGTAATAGGTACGCCGGTAATACCGTTACAGTATCTTTCTTGCAAATAACCGCTTATATTTTCGCTGTTTGTTGATAAGAGGCTGCGCGATTCCTGACTCTGCAATCCATAATCCGTTGCTGAATCCTTTTCCTTCTGATTCTGTTGCTCCAATGATTTCAAACTGTTCGGAGTTGTATTTATCAAGGAATGTAATTGGGACTCCAAAGATTCCGTTACAATACCTTCTGTATGAAGATTCGGCTGTACATTCTCTTTCCATGAACGTATCCTCGGCCTTTGTCGAGAGCAAGTAAGTATTCGTTGCCAATAATTCGGAATTGTTCTGGACTGAAACTGTTGAGGAATGTAATCGGGACTCCCAATTCTCCTCTGCAATACCTGTGTTGCAGGTCTCCTGTGTTGCAGGTCTCCTGTGTTGCAGGTCTCCTGTGTTGCTATCGTCTATAAAAATATTTTTTTGTATTCTTTTGCTTATTTCTTTCTCAATTTCCTCCTTATACCCGGCCGCGTGTTCATGAAGCAGCTTTCTTAATTCAGTATTTGCTGCAGGAATAATAAAGAAACTTTTTTCGCCGTCAAACTCTCCCTCTCTCGTAATTTCCCATTCATCAGCCGGAAACTTCTTGAATTCCTCTTCGGTTACTTCCCAGGACTCGCAATAATCGCAAGGAATTTCTGCAACTCTGTCAACGTTAATCGCATTGTAGTTATCGTAAGTAGCGTAATTATCCGGTGTGTAATTCTTCCATAAAATCAACTTTTCATGTCTTTTTTTTATGTCAAGATTAGTAAAAACAGAAATTGCCGGCACTTTACCATATTTATGTCCATCATTCATTTTTTCTGTTATTTTTTCATCCCATTTCGCATAATTGTCAGGCAAACCGAAAATACATGTTTTATTTGCAAGATATCCGAGCCATATTTTGTTTTCCTTAATTAAAGGAAATACTTCTTTGTATGTAATTGAATTGTTATTGCTCCAAATAATGAAATCTTTTTTGTATTCTATTAGCTGCGCAAGATAAGTGCGATACATGGAAAACGGTGGATTCGTTACCACGATATCAGCCTCTTTCAACAGGTCAATGCACTCCTGATTCCGAAAATCCCCATTTCCTTCCAAGGGCGTTTTAACTCCGGTTTCAATATCATTGTCATCTCCGCCTTCATACTCCATCTTATAAGTTGGCTTTTCTTTATCGTAATGAGTAGCAATCAGCTTTTTCAGTCCAAGATGTTCAAAGTTCAGATGAAAGTATTTCCAAAACGCAGACGATGTCGGGTCATCGCAATTACAAAACACCACCTTTCCCTTGAAATGTTCTTTATAATGTCGCAGCTCTTCTGCAACGTCACTTAACTGAGTGTAAAACTCATCATTTTTTGCCTCCTTGGCTTTATGCAGATTTTCGTTTGCCATCTATGTTAACTCTCCTTTTTGTTGTCGTTATAATTTTCTTGATTTTTTGTTTTTTTTGCTTTTTAGCTCTATCCAAAAAATCAGTTATAGATAACATGACGAATCTGAAAAAAAAGAATCATTTTTATGATATTTTTTTTGTTTTTTTACAAAAAAACAGCCATCAGCTTTCCGCTGACGGCTGCTCCTACTTTACCCCAAACTCTTTAACTGCTTTTGTTGACACATCCACATACCCTCCGGATTTGTCCTTTCCGACAAGGGCACAATATTTTGCAAATTCCTTTGATTTAAAAATGTTATATGCCTTTTGCAACTCCTCTTCCGTCTTTGCCGTGATATACCTCCCAGAATACACCACGACATCCTCATCAAGTATAAACGGCTTTATTTGGGGTTTATTTTTATCAATTATATGTTTAAACACCACCTTCTTCAGCCCGCTGTTCTGTATGCCCTGGCTCCTTCCAAACAAAAACCAGTCCGTGCTTTTGTCCATGTCACGCTTTGCCAGCTCATCACGGTATGAATCAAGGTACGCATATGTTTTTGGAAATTCTTTTTTTAATCTGTCTTCTGAAATCGGTGTTTCTGCATATGGGAAAATGATGTATGTGTTATCTGTTTTGCCTCCATATTTTGAGGCCTTCACACACCGGCGCAATATGGCAGACTCTATTTCGTGAACCTTACCGGATTTGTCTTTAAAGTAAACAGTTTCACCTTTGCCGGCATACGGTTTTGTCAGTTTCTTATCGGTGTATGCCTGGATTATGTAGATATAATCGCGGTTTGTAACTATGCCGTTTTGCACTGTAACGATATCTGAGATTTTTTTTGGTCTGTTGTTAATTTCTTCCAGGAATTTCATATCATCAGCAGAGCCAAAGTTCCATGGGTGTCCGGTCATATTATTTTTCAGATATTCAAAATTAATTACGTTTTCTGAAACCGGCTGATACATGTTATATTCCTTGTATTTTATATTCTCTTTTTTATCTTTATCAATCATGCAGATACATGTATACGTATCAGCATCAGGGAAGATTTTTGATGCTCCAAAATCATATATTGCAGATATGTACTCGTTTTTTATCAGGAAATCCCTGAATTTCTGCTGCGAAGTGTTCCTAATAAATGTGTTTGGCGATATGAACCCAAGCTTACCATTTTCGCCAAGCATATTAATTCCGATTTCGTAAAAAATCACATACAAATCAGCCATACCATCCGAAAACTGAAAGCTTTTCACGATGTCACGGTATTTTTTAGGAATGTTATGTATCCTCACAAACGGCGGGTTCCCGACAACATAATCATATTTTTCTTTATGCTTTTCCCACTCTGTCAGCGTGTCACCGTTTATCAGATTTTTCCACTCAATCTTCGGTATTTTGTATTCTTCCAGAATCCCATTAAGCCTGCTAATTGCTTTTTTATATATTTTTTCGTCTTTCTCAATACCGAACACGTTGTTCTGAATAATGTCAGATATCTCTTTTTCTGGTAATGACTGTTTTCGTCCTGCTTTAATGATTCTTTTAATGATTTCTGAAAGAAATGCCCCGTCACCAAACGACGGCTCCATTATCTTTTTTGTCAGGACTTCGTCTCCCGCATATCCAATGTCATCCAGAATCATTACAACGATTTTTTCAGGCGTTATATACTGCCCTTTTTCTTTTCTGCTCTCCATATTTCGCCTCCTATATTTTCAATATGCTTAATTTTTTATGGGGCGAGATATTTTTTGCGCAAAAAAAACGCCGGCAAAAGCCGGCGGTCATTCTCAAATCACAAGTGCATCTTCAGGTCTTCCTTTTCCTTCTTCCAGCATATACGCCAGAGCGGCAGTCCAGTTCTGTTCCTGGAGCCGTTTTACGATATCTTCATCATACCCCAGATTGATAAATTCCAATCTCAGAAAATCAACAAAATCCTTTTCTGTTAACTCCAGTGCAATCGCATCCGCAGCCATCTTTTGGTAATCAATCAGATATTCTTTTGCCAATTCATTTTTTGTCCTTTTATATGTCTTATATGCACACACATATTTAAATCTTGAATTAGCGGCATACATGAATGCGGTATTCAGCCATTTTAGATGATGAAACTTCTTGCAATATTCTGGGTCAGAAGCCATTAGATTGAAGCCTGTAACGATTTCTGAATAACCATTTGTTGTAGCAGATACACAGTCAGGAATTACGAAATCAAAAGTTTCGTTTTTGTTGGGAACATGAACATTAACACATCGCGGCGTCTGCATGCTTCCAGGATGGATAATTGCACGTCCGAGACCTTTCGGAATTGTTGTTAAGTTAATGTTTATATCCTGGATTTTTTCTCGTGCAATCTCACATACAAACGCATCTAATCCGACATTCTTGATTGATTCGGGAAGGTTTACTTCTGTCAGTTTCGGGCAGTTTTTGAATGCTCCCTCACGGATATATTTTAAACCTTCTTCGAAGATGATTTCTTTCAATTCACCGCATGAATAAAACGCACTGATTCCAATCTCTTTGACCTGTGGCGGAAATATAAGTTTTTCAACAGGACATCCTGAAAAAATATGCTTGTTTTCAGCTCCTCCAATCTGTTCAATTCCATTTCCAAAATCGATTTCTTTCAGATTTTCGCATCCATAAAACGCTTCATTCTGCAGTCTGACCAAACTGTCAGGAAAAACAACCTTGCTTATTTTTGAGCCAAAAAATGCCTGTTTTCTAATTCGCTCAACACCATCAGGGATGGTTACCTCTCCTGTTTTTCCTGCAGGACAAAGAATCAGTGTCTTCATGTCAGCAGAATATAAGATTCCATCAACCGTTTTATATCGTGAAACCCGAGACTCTAATTCTTCAATATATCTGTTTGAGAGTTTGTACATTAAATCATCGTCATATCTGATATTTTCATCCTCAATGATTACCTTTTTAGGTTTAGGGGATTTTCTCATTGCTGCAAAAACGTTGATATTTGGAACACGAACACATTTTTTTTGTATTTTCGGAACACAAAAGTAAACATCACTTTTGGGTAAGATAATTTCGTCTGCTGTTTCATCAATATCAATAATAAACGGGCCGAGACATTTAATACCACCAATAAACGGCTTGTCTAAGAAACCAGAACCAACAAATGCAGCATCCTGAATCGCTAAAATTCTCATTTCATAAATACCGGCAGCTACTTTCGCTTTACATCCCTCAAATGCATAATTTCCAATCCGGCGGAAACGTGTAAAATCAATTTCTGCATCTTCACTTTGCCCGAATGCATTCAATAACTTGCGGCCGGCTCTTTCAATAAGGTATTTACCATCAAGAAAACTGTTTGACTTAGATTGAACCCGCTTCACATTCGGAAACATCTTATTTGGAATTACAATTGAGATAACGTTTCTTTCAATCATCAGAATTTCAATACTTGAAAACACTTTTTTGTATTTTTCCCTGTCAATCCTGAATTTTGGATAGAAAAAGCTAATCTCTTTTGCGTTATCCATAACCTCAATATCAGTACATGTTGTTCCGTCAGTATAAAACTTGCACTTTCCAACTGTTTCCCACTTGTAATTATTATTCATATATTTTTTGCTCCTTTCTTTTTGCATTTGGAATTAATATGCTGGATTTTTCAGACAGCCAAAAACAGCCCGAAGAATTAATCTTCTGGCTGTCTACTTTTCAAGATTTTCAAATCACAAGCGCATCTTCAGGTTTTCCCTTTCCTTCTTCAAGCATATATGCCAGAGCGATATTCCAGTTCTTTTCCTGAAGTCTTTTCATAATACAGCTGTCATATTCAAGATTTATACATCTCAATTTTACAAAATCAACAAAATCCTTCTCATCCAGTTCTTCAATAATCGCAGCTGCAACGCGGTACTGCTCCTTTTCCAGAAACTCTTTTGCCGCTTTATGCTTAGTTTTTAGATATGTTTTATACGCAACAACGCATTCATACCTGGAGCTTGCCGCATAGTGAAATGCCGTTTCAAGCCGTTTTGTGTTGTGTATATATTCGGTATTAGCTAGCATATTGAAATCCAAGGCGATTTTAGAATATCCGTTTCTTATTGACGTTATACTGTCCGGCAGCACGAAGTCATAAACACCGTTGGCGTTATCTATGTGAACATAGATACACCTGAGGGTTTTTAGGCTTCCGCAGTACACTAGAGCTTTCACCAGGTTATTAGGAATGGTTGTCATATTAATATGCAAGTCCCCGTAAGGACGATTGTTAGGAATGCATACAAATGCACTTTTGCCTAATTCCCTGATTGAAGCCGGAAGGTTAATCTCTCTTAACATCATACAGTTTTTAAAAGCGCCAATGGCAATTTTCTCAAGCCCTTCGTTAAAAACAATTTCCTTCAGCTTATGACATGCATAAAAAGCAGAAACCCCGATTTCTTTAATCTGAGATGGGAATACGAGCCTTTCAAAGGCGCATCCGGAAAATATAAGCTGTTTTCCATCTGCTCCAAGCTGTTCAATCCCATTGCCAAAATCAATCTCTTTTAAATTTTTGCATTGATAAAAGGCTTCATCTTCAATTCTTGCTAAGCTGTCAGGAAAAACAACACGGCTGATTTTAGTCAGGCAGAATGCCTGTCTCCTGATTCGCGTAACGCCATCAGGGATAATTACTTCACCGGTTTTCTCTTTCGGGCAAAGAACCAGCGTCTTCATGTTAGCAGAATATAAAATACCGTCAACTGTTTTATAACGTGGAATCCGTGACTCGAACTCTTCAATGCCAGGTTCATGTAATCTAAATAAGACCTCATTGTCATGGCTGATGTTTTTATCTTCAATAATCACTTTTCTCGGTTTTTTTGTGACTTCATCAATACATCTGATATTTGGAAGCCTCATGCATTTTACGAATTTATCCGGAAAATATTGAATCCCTGTCTTTGGCATTATAACTTCATCGGCAGTCTCATCAACATCAACAACAAGTGACCCGACACATTTAATGCCATTTACAAACGGTTGATTCATAAATCCGGAACCGAAGAATGCATTATTATTAATCCTTATGAAGCCTGTATCCTCGGAGTCTGACACTTTTGTAGCGCGGCAGCCCTCAAAGGCATAACTTCCAATCCGGTTGAAAAGTGTAAAGTCAATTTCTGCATCTTCGCTTTGGCCAAACACATTCAATAACTTACCGCCAGCTCTTTCAATAAGGTATTTACCGTTGATAAAGCTGTTTGATTTAGACTCAACATGCTTAATATTCGGAAACATTTTATTCGGGATGACAATTGAGATGACATTTCTTCCAATCAACATAACTTCAACACTGGAGAACACTTTTTGGCATCTTTCTCTGTTAATCATGATTTTTGGATAGATGAAACTAATCTCCTTTGTGTCATCCATAACTTCAATATCAGTACATGTCGTTCCGTCTGTATAGAACTTACATCTTCCTACTGTCTCCCACTTGTAATCATTATTCATTTTTTTAACTCCTTTCTTTTTGCATTTCTTAAATTAATATGCGGGATTTCCAGCCACAAAAAAAGCGGCCTCAGGCCGCTTTTTATAATGTATAATCTGGTGTCTCACTTTTTTCATTTTGCTTGTTCAGGATATATCCTTTCAGCGTCACCGCATCAGGGCCGAATAGCTCATCTGCCATATCAAACATCTGCTTTAAAGTTTTGTCATTGAATGTCCCGGCATTAATATACTCTATCAGTGTTTCCAGGTCATGCACGCCAATCTGCAGAATCTTCATTACATTTTTGGCCATAAACTGTTCAACATCAGCATCATGATATCGCCTGCAGTATTCCATTGATGCAGACAATACTGATTCATTGTTGATGATAGAGCCGTCTATGCCATACTGATATACAAGTGCAGGAGGAATATCTCTTTTTGAGTGGAGAAAATCATAGATTCTGTCTGCCATCCAGTCCACGTTTCCGTAAACGGCTTTTGGAACGATTATCTCCGGGCGGTCTCCAATTTTAATAAGGCAAAATTTCGTTTTGTATTTAGTCTCAGTTCTTTCGTCATCTTTGCATGCCAGTATCAACTGCTTATCAAAGGAGTCTGCATAGACTCTTGAAGCGCTTGCAAACGCTCCATGCCCAATTGATTTTAAGGATTTCGGAATATGTATTTCATACATATCTTCCGGCTTAAGCTCAATGGCATAATTAGACCCATCTTCGTTTGCCCCAATGGCGATTGTTTCGAATGCATCATTGCCAACAGATTTCAGGCCATCAGGAAGGTTTATTTCCGTCAACCCGGTGTTAGCGAACGCTCCGGCTCCAATATGCTTCATGTTTTTGCCGATATTGAATTTTTTAAGCCTTACACAGTTTAAAAATACGCTATCCCCAATGTCTGTAATACCGCTTCCGCCTTTTACTTCTTTCAGCATATAACTGCCAAAGAATGCAAAATTCTTAATATATTTTACGGAATCAGGGATGATGAGTTCTGACAGCATACAGTTACAGGCTGCGCCTTCGCAGATAGTTTTTGTCCCATCAGGTATCTCTACAGCGCCAGTCCTTGCACAGAAATACAGGTTTTTGCCGTTTCTGGAATACAGCATTCCGTCAATAGAACAAAGTTTCGCATCAGGATTCTGGATTTCCACCCATTCCAAATCCCTCATTTCCTTCAGTGTATTTATAATGTCTATAACTTTCTGGTCATGCTCTGCAGACTTTACAATCAGCTTGACAGTCTTCCTTTTTGCTTTGTTAAATTCTACCGAAGAAGATTTCAAATCCCGAAACGTATCAATTATCATCGTGTTACCATCTTTTTTAATCATTTTTTTAACTCCTTTCATTGTTTTCCATACAAGAAATATGCCGGATTTCCCAGCAGGCAAAAAAAGGAGCAGCCGTAGGCTGCTCCAGGATTACAACTTGAAATTTTCATCATATGGCTTTATCCCTTTTTCCTTCATCTTCTGTAAGAGTGCGGAGGCTTCAATCGTCATACGGTTCTCTACAAAGAACTGCAGCGCATCCTGCATCTGTTTATCGCAAAACACATCTTCGGCAATAAGCTTTGCTGTTGCTTCGCTGCCGAATATGTTGAAAACCGTATCAAATATATTCAAATTGGACAGGCATAGTCTGTCAGATGTATTCTCCTCTGACCTGGTGGTCAGAAATGACTCAATTACAATACCTAACGAATAATACAGATTAGAGGACATTGTCGTTATCAGCTGCCATCCGGCCATCCAGCCCCTGACGATGCTGACCATAGAAGGGAGGTCAAGATGATTGATGTATTTCTGTCTTACGACAGCTCTCTCTCCGATAGTAATTTTTACCGTACATGCTACATCACCAGTTTCTAAAAAATGATGTACCAGTTTGCGTGCGTCCTCTTTTGACGGCAGTCCGGCATATGTTGTTGTATTGAATATGGAGCTGACAAGATTTTCAACGCTTTCAATAATAGACTCGTCGCATTTTTTTCTTTTGCGGTATGCATCAACATTTTCGTACGCTTTGACCTCTTGCACGAGAACTGCATCCTCCGGGAAAACTATTTCGTTCACCGTATGGCAGTCATGGAATGCATCGCGGTCAATGACCTTGATACCTTTTCCAAAGACTATCTTTTTTAAGTTGTCACAATTTTTAAATGCACAATGCTTAATTGTCTCAACCGAATCGGGCATAATGATTTCCTTAGCCTTGCAGTCAACGAATGATAAAGGCTCAATAACGGTTACGCCATCTTCAATTATCAATTTCTCATCTTCTTTTACCATAATTTTTTCATTCCTTTCTTTTTGGATTTATACATACAATATGCTGGAAATTAGACACAAAAAAAACGCAGCGCCGAAGGCGCTGCTGCAAAATTACAACCGCATTGAAGTTTTCTTTTCGTTCTTCCCGATTGCTTCCATCAGATAAGCAGCAATCTCAACACGATTTCGCTGAACTGCTGACTCGTGGAGAGCTTTAAGGGAATTCAGTGTAAGAATGTTAAAGCTGATAAGCCTGATTGCGTCCTGTGTCCTGTTGGATTCAATCATATATTCCATTATCTTCTTTCCGACTCTTCTAATGTATGTTGTCAGTTCATCAGACGGCTTACGGTTAAAAGCGTAAAGATAAGAATATGTTGAAAAAGCAGTATCGTATGATGTTTTACCACCCCTGCCATACTGGTAGAGATTTTCATACATCTCCGGAATTCCGGAATTTAATGCACACTCACAGAGGCCTATGTTAGATTCGGCAATGAATTTTGGGAGATATATTACACGGCCGTTTACAGAAATTTCAACGGTCATTGGAATATCATATGAATCATATTTCCAGTATCCATTCCAATTTGCCGGGCTTACCGCACGCATTAAATTATACGGTAAAACATTACTGCGAATGTTTATTGCATTAACGCGTTCAAACGCATTATCTCCAAGAACCCTGACAGATACCGGAAGGTCAAGCTTCGCAACTTCAGTTTCAGCAAAAGCATAATCTTCTACGACGAGCAGGCCTTCATTCAGCTCTACTTCCGCCAAATGGTCGCAGCCATAGAACGCAGAATGCTTAATGACTTTGACATTTTTAGGGATGCTGACTTTCTGCAGTGCATGACACATAGAGAAACTTAAAGCTCCAATCTTTTCCAGCGATTCAGGGAAGCTTACGGATATAATTTCGCCGTGTCTTGAAAAGACATTATCCTTAATTGATTTAACGCCTTCAGGGATTACGAGATGCTTTAAATTGCTCTTATCCGTACCCCCATAGATTCCAACAACCTCCATATTGCTTTTTCTTACAAGTAAGCCATTGCTTAAGAGTTCCAGTCCCGCCTGTTCTGCGTTTTTTCCTGTTTTTCTTTTTGCCATTTTTTTTCTTCCTTTCTTTGTATGTTTTTTGTACATGGTTAATATGCCGGATTTGGTGGCGCGCAAAACAGGCAAAAAAATCTTGCATTTTTTCATATACTTATTACGTACACAGGGGTAATGATTTGTGCAGAAAAGCTGCGTCATATGCTTCGTACTGGCATATGTTTTGAGACGGCTTTTTCCAAAGTTTACGATAAAGTAAAATCTTCTTTTTCTGTTTCTTTTGCGTTCTGCAAAATGTATGAGACACTTGGCAGCCATCCTTTTTTCTGGAGGCGGTTTAAGATTCTCTTGTTGCATCTTACTTCTACAAGTTTCAGGAAATCTATAAAGTCATCCTCATCCATAAATGCAATAATACTAAGCGCGGTTAACAGGTAGTTTTCCTGAATTTCCTTTTTTATTTTTTCGTCTTTTGTTTTTTTGTATACTTTGAACGCAGCAATGCTTCGACTTGTCGTGCTTATGGCAAAAATATATGCTTCATTTAATGTCTCTACTGCTTTTTTGTCAGGCAGCATATCAAATGCCGTATTCGTAGTCAGAAATCCATAATGTGACATATATTCAGGAATCACAAAATCAAACACATCAGCTGCATTATCCATATGGACATTAATACATATGGTTCCTGGAGACCTTTCCTCTTTTACAAAAGCAGCAATCAAATTACAGGGTATGGATTTAAGATTTACCGCAATATCTTCGGTTCTTAATAGGCCAGGGTGAAAAGCACGATTTCCGATATATCTTAGTGTTTCAGGAAAATCCAGATTCTTGATTAAGTCACATCTGGAAAAGGCATCATTTCCAATCTCCTGCAATCCTTCGTTAAATTTTACCTCTTTCAGCTTATTGCAATAGTAAAATGCCCCATCCCCGATTGCCTTAACTTGAGGTGGAATTTCAAGCTTAGCGATAGAAGAAAACGCAAATACATTCACGCCGCCAACTTCTTCAATCCCATTTCCAAAATCAACAGATTTTAAGCGAGAGCATTCGTAGAAAGCATGCTTTTCAATCTTTTTAAGAGTATCAGGGAAAGATACTTTTTCGACTTTAGAATTAGCAAATGCAAATTCCTTAATTTTGGTCACTCCTTCCGGGATTGTGATATTTCCATTTTTGCCACGCGGGCATACCAGCAACGCACTCATATCTTTGTTATACAAAACTCCATCTACGGTTTTATACTGCGGGATATGCGATTCTATTGCCTTCAAAGACCGTATGCAGTATAAAGCTTCCACAAAATCATCAGCATTATCAAAAGGTTCCGCTGTGCTGCTGCCCGGTTCCAAGATAATCTTTTCCGGAGCCAGTCTTGCTGCATAATATAAGCTTTTCGCATCCGAAACCTTAACGCATTTTGCAGGTTTTAACTGATGGAATTTGATTTTGCCTTCTGGGAGGATAACGATGTCAGCATTCTCATCAATGTCAAGGATAGTAGTTCCATACTGTGTTCTGAATGCCTTAAGGCCATTAGCAAACGGCTGTTCCATAAACCCAGAGCCCGTAAAAGAATTTTCATACGTTGTAAATTTGCCACCTGAAAACAGATTAACAAATTCATGAGATTTACATCCGTCTAAGGCATATTCATTAATCGAAATGAAATCGCTGCCATCAAGCGGCGTGTCTTCGCTTTGTCCAAAAGCATTCAATAATCTGAGTGTTGATTTAACTACTAGATACTTTCCGCTCTTAAATACTTTTGAATTAGACTTAACGTTTTTGACATTAGGAAACATCCTGTTCGGAATACAGATATTTACTACTTCCGGGCTGATGTAAATTTCTTCAACACTCGGGAAAACTTTTTTGTTATCCCGGTCAATATCAATGACCATATGCTGAAAACACAACTGCCTGACTGTATCTTTTACATTAATGTCAGTACATGTTACACCATTCGTAAAAAAATCAACATCATTAACAGTTTCCCAGTGATAGCTTTCCAAATTTACTTTGCTCATATTTTTAATTCCTTTCTTTTTCTTCTGCCAGCATCCTGGCGATATTTACATATACAATATGCCGGATTTGGCAGCAGGCAAAATAAGAAAAGCCGCCATCTTCCGATGGCGGCTTCAATACGTTGTATGTCTTATTACACTATATCGCAAAGTTTTTTCGTTCTGATTTATCATCAGTCACTGTTGCCTCCAGCATATACGCCATGCCGGTCGTCCATTCATTTTTACGGAGCTGTTCTGCCAGCTTCTCGCTGTATTTCAGCTTTACAAAATCAAGCTTTACAAAATCAACAAAATCTTTTTCAGACATCATCCGGGCAAACGAAAATGCAATATCATCACTATTATCACGAATAAACTCTTTCGCTCTTTGACCTTTAGTCAGCTTGTAAGTTTTATACGCAGTAATGTCAACACTTTTTGCGTTTGATGCCATCAGAAATCCTTCATTGAGGACTTTTTTTGATAATTCAGGATGATTTGCAAAATTATTTAAAGCAAAATTTATTCTGGAATAATCACTGTTTAGCCTTATAGCGTCAGGTAGAACAAATTTGAAGTTTTCTGTCTGGTTTTTAAGATGGACACAGATGCTTGTTTTCGCATCTGAGGATATACCCTGCTTGACAAAGCCAAAAATGAAATCTTTTGGAATTGATGATGTATATACATTGATATCAGCATACACTCCATTCTGCGTAATATGTTGTATGAAAGCACTTTTTCCGATTTTTTTAATAGATTCTGGAAGAGCGACCTGTGTGAGACTCTTACAATATATAAAAGCGCCAGCCCCAATTTCCTCCAGTCCTTCATTCAATACCAAATCTGTTAGTTTGAAGCAGCAGTAGAAAGCACAGATTCCGATTTTTTTGATTTGTGGCGGCAGAACCAGTTTTGAAATAGCACAGCCAGCAAATATGTTTTTGCAGCCATTTTCTCCAATACGTTCTAAGCCGTGACCAAAATCAACATCTTCCAGATTCTCGCATCCATAAAATGCCTCAGCCTCGATTTTTTCTAAACTGTCAGGGAGAACAACACCACTGATTTTTGAACCAGAGAAAGCTCCTTTCCTGATTCTTTTTACTCCTTCCGGAATAACTACCTTGCCGGTCTTCATCTGAGGGCAGGCAATCAGTGTTGTCATATCTGCAGAATATATTATACCATCAGCTGTCTTATATCTTGGAATACGGGATTCTATTTCTTTAATGCCATAATATCGCAGTTTCTCTCTTATGGTGTCATCAACTTTTAACCGTTCATCCTCAATGATTACTTTTTCAGCAAGCGTTCTTGATGGGTTAAAGCTATTTATACATTTAATCCTTACACATTTTACATTTTTTTGAACTGCAAATACCAATTTTTCATCTGGTATCACTATTTCGTCAGCATCGCTATCAATATCAATTACTAAAGAGCCAAGCCTCTTAAGACCATCTATAAATGGTCTTTTCAAAAAACCAGACCCGTCAAATGCATGTATGTCAAATGACATATATTTTGAATCATCATAGTTACAGATTTCTTTTGCCTTGCATCCATCAAATGCGTAATTGGTAACTCCTTCAAACAGTCCAAAATTAATATACTCACTTTCCGACTGTCCAAAAGCATTTAAAAGATTGTCTCCCCTAAACTTTTTGATAAGGTATTTTCCGCTTGAAAAATATTTTGATTTTGACGATACTTTTTTGACGTTTGGGAACATTTTGTTCGGGATTAAAATGGATGTAACGTTATCTCTGATAATCAATTCTTCCACATTCGGATATTCCTTTTTGCAAGTGTTGCGGGCAATGCTTACGATTGGGTGCATCAAAGTTACGCTCTTAATGTCTGGTGTTACATCAATATCAGTACATACATCACCATCAGTATAATACGTAACCCCGCTAAACAATTCACACTTCATATTTTCTCTTCCTTTCTTTGTTTTTTTTGCCAGTATCCTGACTGTATTTACATATACAATATGCCGGATTTTGTTGAAAAGGAAATTGCACTTTTGCCAAAGCTATTCTTGCTTTTCTACCTTATCTTGTGTTTAGCATACGATGTCAGAAATGGTTCCTGACACACTCTTCTGAGTACATGAGATGCCGGATACACCGCCAGGCCGTATGCTGTTTCTAAGGCTTTTGCTTAAAACCTTTTTTATTTTTCCGCAAAAAAATGCCCGGGAAATTATTCCCCGGGCTGGCTGCAAATCAGCATGATAAATCATCAAGTTTAAGTTTGTCAGATTCATTCAGTAAATAAGCCTTCGCTAATGTCATACTATTCGGCAGTATTTGCAGGATTTCATTAAACGCTTCAACGTCATCTACCAAATGCATACGGAAAAGGTCAACCAATGCAGCTTCTTCGTTAATGTTGACGAATTCTCTCACACAATCAACAATATTTCCACGCAGATATTTCTCGGCAGCCATGCTTTTCAAGTCCTTGCATTCCGCTAATGCGATTTGGAATCTTACTCTTGCGTTAATCGCATACGGGAACATATTTTCGGGAAAATCGTTTTTAGCTTCAATGAAATTGCTTAACTCATTTCTTGTGTCTATCAGAATATGTGAAGGAAAATATACTGTCCGTTTTGGCGTATGTACTTTTACATACGGCTGAGCCAGCGAATCAGCCTTGTGCAATGTATCAAAATCGCAGGCAAATTTGATTGTTTCAGAGACAGAACTGCAAAAATAAGATGGAATATTAGATGATTCCAGATACACATCAGAGACATGAACCGGTCCAATATCCTGAAGTTCCTTAATAGACGCAGGGAGACGCAGTTCTTTCAGCTTCGTATTCATAAGAGCGTCACGCTGTATAACTTCAACACATTTCCCCAAATGGATATTTTCCAATCCGGAACTGCAGAACGCATACGGGCCAATCGTACTGACACTATCAGGGATTACTATCTCACGCAGTGAAATATTGGAATCAAAGCATGAATTTGGAATTTCTGTAAGTGAATTGCTAAGCTTAACCTTTTGAAGCTTCCGGCAGTTAAAGAACACTGCTTTTTCAAGGCTTTTGACTGAATCAGGCATCTCTATCCCTTCAACCTCAGAGCCAAAGAATGCATTTTTCTCAATTTCTTTTGTTTCTTCTTTGATTTTTACAGTTCCATGTCTATTTTTCGGACATGCGAGCAATGTTTTTCCGGCTTTGTCATACAAAACGCCATCATAAGTCATATATCTCTCACTTTTGTCTGTAATCTGAATATTTTGCAGATTGCTGCAATTTTTAATATAATTGCAAAAATCTTCTTTATCATCATACACCTCACAATCAATAACGAGATTCTTTGGCGCCGCATACGCATACAAAACACGCTGAAAAAACAGGCTGCTGTTTTTGACGATTATTTTGTCATAGCTTTTACACAATTCACGAATAAATGTTACGTTATGTATGTTATGCAGAAAATATGTTGCAGTTTCAGGAATTACCAACTCCTTCGCATCTTTGTCAACATCAATAATCATGCTTCCGGCCATATATGCACCGCCAACTGGTTCTAATTCCATGAATGCTGAACCAAAAAAAGCAAGCTTGAAGCCGCCTTTTACGCAGTCTTCATTAATGATTTTTGTTGACCTGCAGCCATAAAATGCATAGCCGTCAATAAACTCAACAGATTTCAAATTTATGACCTCATCTGGCTTTTTGCAGAACGTATTAAGCAGCCAGACGTCAGTACGCTTTCCGTTTTTATCCGGGAACATATTGTAGTCTACCCTTATCAGCATGTCTGAATTGAGAAAATGTCTGTTGTAAGATATGATATTTCTTACATTTGGAAACATTTCGTTCGGAATTGACATACATTCCACTTCTTCACCGATAACAAGCGTTTTTACACTCGGGAATGATTTTTCTGCTACTTTTCCGATTGAAACATCGTCAAATCCTTCAAATTCCACTACCTCAACGCCGTCATCAACATCCATATCAAACACTGATGTACTACCCGGAATACATGTGCACATAAACCTGCAGCCATCACCACTTTTAAATTCTTTTATCATTTTTTTTACTCCTTTCTTTTTGCTTTTTTACAAAATTAATATGCAGTATTTGTTCCATATAGAAAAAAGCGCCCCGCAATTATTTTACGGGACGCTGTCTCAGAGTCTACAGTTTCAGAAGCTTACAGCTTCATTGAAGGCTTTTTGCTATTTTTTTTCATTTCTTCCATCAGATATGCCGCAATATCGTTGTTTTCATTATTGACAGCGTTTTCATATAAGTCTTTTGATGCTGCCGGAGTAAGCAGTCCAAGACCGATAAACTCGGCAGCTTCCGAATTTCGGCCTGTTGCTATTAAACGCGATGTGATACTTTTACTCATACGTTTTACATATTTTCTTAAATCTTCGCATGGTTCTTCTCCTGTTTTTAAAAGATGTATATATTCTGCATATGCCGTATCGGCAGAAGCATCCCCTGAATTACAGTATTTGTACAGAGTTTGCATCTTTTCCTGAATACCGGAATTTAATGCACATTCGCAATCTGATGCATTGGCTAATTCTATATACTTCGGCAGGAAATAAGTGTCATCATCGGCCACCAGTTCAACTACCATCGGCCATTTTCTGCTAGTATATTCTGAATGTGTAGTCCAGCTCATAGGACTTACAGCACGCATGAGGTTATGCGGCAATTCTCCGTGTATCGTTACTTTTTTTGCATACTGCAGTGCCTCATCTCCTACAACCCGCAGTGATTTTGGAAGCACGAACTCATTCAGATTTTTGCATATGTAAAATGCCGACCACTCAATTACCTGCAAGCCTTCATTGAAGACAACATTCTTCAGCTTAGAACAATCCATAAAAGCCTGGCTTTCAATAACCCGCAAGCTGTCAGGAAGAACGATTTTTTCAAGCCCTCGGCACGAAGCAAACGCGATTTTCCCAATGTATTCCAACCCGTTTCCGAACTGAATATCAGTAAGGTTAGTACACCGGAAAAATGCATTGTTTTCAATCTTCTTTAACGAATCTGGAAACTTAACAGACTTGATATTGCTACATTGAAATTTGTTCTTAGATACAAATATAGCCGGCCCGATAATTTCTATTCCCTCTGGAATTACCATATTTTCCGGAGCTTCTTTGATATCCGGTTTTAAGCTTACCAGTCTACGACTGTTCTTTTCAACCATAAAAATATCATTAACAACCTCCAGCTGTGGTGTTTTTGTTTTTGACTCTTTTTTTGTTTTCATTTTTCTAATTCCTTTCTTTTTTATTGTTTTTTTACAGTTTTAATATGCAGGAATTATGGAATAAGAAAAAAGTTGTCTGGCGTCATCCCGCAACACCAACAATCGCCAGCGCAAACAATGCAGCAAACGCAGCCAGCCATACGAGCCAGATTGGAAGCTTTGCTTTCAGCGGTTCCACTTTCACTGCATACGGGATACACAGCACCATCAAGACGAAGATACTGCCAATCAGTTTTAATATGTTTCCGCTTGTCGGATTTCCTATTATATGTCTTACCCAGACATACCCAACAAGCAACGCGTAAACAAGATTTGCAAAGCTGTACCACCGCTTCACTTCCATGCTTATATCAATAATTTCAACGTTTCTATTTCCCTGTTCGTCAGAAGACGAAATCTCATCTTTGCGTACATTAAGTTTTTCTGTTACATCATCCATATCTTTTTTCATTATTTTTTACCTCCTTAACAGAACGGCATTCTCTCATCTTTTATATATACAGCATACCGGATTTTCTGACATACGCAAATTTTCACCGAGTTTTTACATGCAGACAAAAAAGAACAGGCAAATCATGCCTGTTCATTTTCTCAAATATAGAAATTTTGTTTAGGATTTTTACTGTCATTTAGACACTGCAGGATATACGATTTCAGAATCGACATACCCTTCTCTTCTGCTTTATCCAGCAGCTCTTTCAGCGCCATCTGTGACACCAGACCGGTTTTTACAAGTCTTACCGTAAGCTCCTCCTTATCATACTCCATGAAACGCAATGCCATTTTTTTTGCGTTCTTTTTTAAGTATGCTTTTGCAGATTCTGAGCCAAAATCGACATACTCCAGAAAAGCCATGTTTTGTTTGCATGTTGCTGTGTATGCATATGACCAGATGCCGGGAATTTTTTTCTTCGGATTGGCAAAGAAAGCTTCAATATCGTCAATGCCTTCATTAATCGTTGAAGGTTTCATATACCGTGGGATATATAAATACCGGTTGCCGCATTGTAGCTTCATGACCGTATCATTTGACGGTAATGGACGAAAACCCTTAATGCATCCTACACAGATATCTTTTCTGAAAGAAGGTATTGTGATTCTTTCTACCATATCGCTGAAGCAATTTACGGTCAAATCTTTAATTGACGTCGGAAGCTCTAATGATTTAATCAGAGTACCTGCAAACGCACCAGCCTCAATCTTCAACAGTCCTTCACTAAGCTGTATATCTTTAAGTCCAGTACGAAAGAAGGCATAGCTTCCAATTGACCGTATACTTTTCGGGAGGTCAACAGATTTCAAGTTCACACACATCTCAAATGCATTATTGCCGATTGTTTCAACGTTTTTGCCAAAAATGACTGATTCAAGATTTGAACAGCAAGCAAACGCAGACTCTTTAATCTCTGTCACCGAGTCAGGTATGACGACCGATTTTAAATGACAGTTAGAAAAAGCATACTTCCCAATTGTTTTTACACCATCAGGAATCACCACATGCTCTTTTCCCATCGAGCAGGCAACAAGCTTTTTGCCGTTTGTTGTATGTGCAATGCCGTCAATTTCTTTAAACTCCGGGCTTAATACCGAAAAGTTCTTGATATAAGTCCTTGAAGTGCAGAAGTGAGCAACCCTTGCCACCTGCTGTTCAGGCATAAGCAAATCGGTATCCAGAACGAGAGTATCAGGAAATCCCCGTTGATAGTTGATTTGCTCTACGGTCTCCGGCCTATGGATTATCAGCTTTTTGGTTTTAGTGAAATCAATATCTGAGGAAAATACCACTTTTTTAAGCTTGTCATCCGGGATATTGATTTCATCAACAGTGTCATCAACATCAAAAATAATATGCCCAGCTTTTTTGATTCCATTTTTAAATGGCTGTCTTGCCAATGCAGATTCAGAAAACGCTTCCGGTTCAATCGCCTGCCAGTCCTTGATATTCTCTCCGCCCATGATATTCAAGCTCTCACAACCTTTAAACGCGAAACTGTCAATGCTGTCTATATCTCTAAGGTCTATTGTCTCATCAACACCACGGCAGAATACATTAAGCAGTGTCTTAAAGCCAAAGTGATTATGAATGAGATACGGGCCAGTCTCAAATTCATAATTCATTGACAATACCCATTTCACATTCGGGAAAAGCGTGTTCAATATTTCTATTGATTCCACATCTTCATCAATAACCAGCTTCTTTACATCAGGAAAGCTTTTTTCGCAGCAAAGCATAAACAAATTATGCTTGATTTTGACTTCCTTAAGACCGGGAACAATATCCATATCAAACACGCCAGTACCTTCTGGAGCATTTGACATATCACGGTATACCACCACGCCAGGCTGTGTTTCTTCTTTTAAGATATCCCCTTCGGATATGATGCTATTTTTACCCATATTTTTTCTTCCTTTCTTTTTGTATTTGCAAAAATAATATGCTGAAATTCAGCAGGCAGAAAAAAGCCCGGAGGGTTAAGCTCCGGGCGTGGTTTCAGCGATATTTTTTCATATCTATGTATTGGCCAATTTTATTTATTTCTATTTTTCAGAATCTCCGCATCCACATCATTCCTGATATCACGGTATTTTTCCTCGTTTTCTCTTCTTCTGGATTCTTTTTCAAAGAAATTTTTGTAGCCTATTTCGTTTTCGCCAAGGATATACCCTCCGGACACCCGTTCCACTACAAGCTTTTCTGCTGTTACTTCGTCTATATACTGACTCAGCGCTTCAGCTGTTCTGTTAACAGCAAACTGCTCTGCATCAAGCTCAGATATCATCTGAAAATAATTAGCGTCAAAATATATATCGCTTACCCTGGCAAGATAGCTTATCGCAAGTGCTGCGGCTTCTTCATCGTTGTCTCGCATGTTGTCATACTGGCTCAATCTTCCTTCCATGTGTCTGTACTGATGATTTAACGCCATCAGGACGTCTACAAACTCCATATCATCAACAAATTCGTCAGCTGCTGCTCTTCCAATGTTTTTCAGGTTAACAATTACTAGTCGGCTTTCTTTTTCGTCTAAGGTGTCCTCTGCAATGCCGCGGATACAGTCAAATTTTAGCCGGTCTGCCAAAACAAACCAGACATTCGCTCCGGTCTTATCCTGCAAATGCAGGCTGTACGAAAACGCCAATTCTGCCAGCATTTTCACTGCTTCTGATTTTGTAAGATTAAGAATATCATGCTTAATTTCTTTTTTCTCTTTATCTTCTACCTCTTTCTCGCTGCCCTCTACAAGAAAACGCTTCAGCTCCGGCAAACCGCCATCAATGTCATAACTGCCGCCGCTGGTCAGCAGCATTGCATACAGACCCGCATCGTTTATATGTATCATGCATTCTTCCATATATTTTGGGTTTTCTTTTATTTTTTCTGTTGCAAATTTGAGGGCAATTTTATCAAATTTTTCAATAATGATTCCCATCTTAATTCTCCTTCTCTTTCTCTGTATTTTCTTTTTCTCTTCTTTTTTCTTCCTCTTTTTCCATCCACGTCACGCCGACCGCAATCGCCGACCAGACATCCTTTTTCACACCGAAGAACACGTCGGGTTCTTTTTTAGTTCCTTTTCCATTTTTTTTATCTGTTTTTGCATACCGGTCAATCAGCGCCTGGCGGATATTGGCATCTTTCGCCCGCAGGGTATTGCAGAGGCAGAGCTTTTCTTCCTTTCGGTAGATTCTGTCAACCGGAATGCCCCGGTCTATCGCTGCCTGGATAAGTCTTCCATTCCATAAGATGGATTCAATTGTGCTCTCCCCGACAGCCATTCCAAAGCTCTGAAACTGTTCGTAGACAAGCTGGTCATAGTCGTTATTTTTAATTATCTGCATAAGAGCCTCATTTGCAATTTTTCCGAATGATAATAGTTTTATATCGTCTTTATCAAACCGCATGATTACATATCCGGATTCTGTAGTTCCGACATCTATTGCAAAGATTTTATCTGTTATCATCTTTTTTATCTCCTTTTTTGAATATATATCTAATATGCTGGAAAATTCTTTAAGGTGAACAAAAATAAAATATTTTGCCAAAATTAAATTTCGACATATTATTAGCGAATCATAAAATTTACAATAATTAACGACTATGATATAATCATATATAGAATTGGAGGTGTAAGTATGAGGCACATCAAAGAAATTTTTAGTCACAAAGATTTATCATTTATTGATGATGAATACGACAATTTTTTACAAAAAAAAGAAACATATTTACAAAATAAGACAAGCAGGAATTATTTGGAATTAACTTTCGCTTACGAATTAATAGACGCTTATCTAAAAAGCACATTAAGTGATGGATATATTACGCTAAATGAATTGCAATATATTAGAGCTGAATTAAAGGAGGGGCTTATAGAATGAATTTAAACAAGCATATTACAAAAACACTATTGAACGAATATGCTGGTTCCGAAAAAAAGAAAACAGTATTAATGGATGATGGCAACAAATATTTATTAAAGTTTCCTGACCCAACAAGAGAAAAAGGCCGTGATTTATCATATATTAATAATGCTATCTCAGAACATATATCCTGTTCTATTTATAACATCATTGGAATTCCAGCACAAAAAACAATCCTTGGCGAATATGTTGATGAGAATGGAAAAACAAAAATAGCATGTGCATGTCAAGATGTAAGAAAAAATGGAGAAATGATGTATGAAATTAATAAATTGGAATTAAGTAGTCTCGATAATACTCATGCTAGAAAATTGTCTTTGCCGTATATGGATGAAGTTTTTAATAAAATGGATGACATTATACCTAAAGAGAAGCTAAGTGATTTTTACTACAAAATGTTCATCGTTGATGCTTTTATTGGCAATACAGATAGGCATAATGGAAACTGGGCATTATTGCAATCTTCTGATGGCATTCGAATTTCTCCTGTATATGATTGTGGGTCATCGCTTGCCCCTCTTGTTGATGAAAGCATTGTCTCTTCGGATGCTGGGATGGACTGTGCAATGAATACATCTTCTGTATTAGTGGACGATAAAGGGAAACGTATCAAATATTGTGAATTTTTTAAAAGTGAGTTAAGTCCTAAAACACAAAAAGCTTTATTACAGATAGTGCCAAAGATTAATCTTGATGCAATTGATAAGTTAGTGTTTAATATTGAATATATTTCCAGAAATAGACAGGATTTTTATTTTAGCTTTTTGCACACAACATATGAAAAAATATTAATTCCAGCAATTGAAAAATGCTTTGCACAACCGGAAAATTCTTTTGCTGATTTAGCCCCAGATAAATGTTACGATTTCTATAAAACTATTATTCGTCCATTAAAAGAAAATGCAAACTATCAAAAACAGTCTTTGAGCTTTATTGGGCTTAATGATTATCAGTATTCCAAAGGTGGAAAAAGTAGAATTTTTATTTATAAAAACGAGGATATAGTGGGGATAATATCTTCTCGTAGTAACAATAGGGAAACCAGAGAAAATTATGCAATACTATCATCATTTGGTTTAAATATTGAAAAGACCATTAAATCCATTAAAATAGAACAAGAAAAAGCCAAGCATATTCAGGAAGAAAAATCTAAAATAGATATACCCAAAGATAAAGAGTTTATTTATGATAATAGTTCATACGATGATTTAGAATAAAAATAGTGTTTAAATAACTTGAAAAGAGCGAAGTCAAAACTTCGCTCTTATTACTCTCTTCGCTCTTTCTCAATACGCAATCAAACCCCAAGTTCCTTCCTTAATTCATCAACCTTCTCTCTTTCCTCATCAGTAATCTCACACCACTCAAAATACTTCTTCCAAAACTTTTCGCCTTCTTTTTCAAGCATTTTTCCGTATGCTTTTTTGAAGTACTCACAGTAGAGCTGCCATTCCTTCTGACGGTCAAAAAAGATGTTGTGTTTTTTAGCTTCTTCAATTTTTTCTGCTGATTCTTTTTCCTGTTTTTTTCTACATTTCAAAGTCAGGATACCAGATTCAACACTCTCGCCAAAATCAGACATCTTGAGGTATTCCTCAGAATCTTTTTCTATCCATTTATCAACAAAGTCCTTATTGAGTTTAGAAATAATTGGCTTAATTTTAGCCAGCTCTTCATCATGCCGTTTGATAAAGCCATGCACTTTTTCCTGAAATGCGGCATATTCTTCGCTTCCTTTTTCCAGATTCTTAGATTCATGAAGTGTCTTAGACCACTCTCTCATAATCGCATTGGCCGGCTTATACATATCAGTAATCTGGCAACGCAATGCGTTTGCCTCTTTGGCATACTGATTTACATCTTCAAGCGTCTTAAACTTAAAGTTGCCATCGCCATAATAGCCGATATTTTTGGTGCTTTTTTTAAGCATTTTTTCAAATTCATCATCAGCATCTTTTCTGTAAAGGGAAACTTTCAGATGTCCATCCTCAATTACATGTGCAACCCATTCTCCGATTTCATCAGTGCCAAGTTCCGGAGTGAAATCAAAAATAATGAAGTTTTTGCCATAGTTGTAAGCCAGGGAGCGGTAAGGGATTTCGCTTCCGTTACCGTAATACTTTAAATCTCCACCATGACTTGTGACAACGCCCTTTGTGTCCATTGCTGACACATAAAAGCTAAACCAAGGAAAACATTTTACCTGTTCACCGTTTAGTGTATCGTACATACCCATAATTTAATCTCCTTTTCGTTGTTATTTTTTTTGATACATTGTTGATAACTCGCGCTTCGCGCTCGTAACCAGACTTCGAACGGAGATTCAGACCCACGTGCGAAGTTGAAACCGGAACATTTGACTCGCGGACGACTTTTCGTCGACCGGGGATTTCCCGTTCTCCGTTAATATGCGGAAAAATAGCGTCAAAGAAACGCTGCAAATTCAGCAATACGTTTATATTCTTCGGAATCGAAATCTAAATCTCCATACAACGCAATAAGTTTTTCAGAAGCCCTCTTAATACAACACCTTTCTTCTTCTCCAATATCTGAACTGAACCTTATTAAGATTCTTTCAAACATCAGCTCTGCACTGGTATATTTTCCATCAAACATAAGCAAATTTCCAATTCCAAGCATTGCTTGACATTCATCAGGGTTTAACAACAATGCTTTTTTATAGTCTTTTAACGCTTCTTTTTTGTCTCCAATGGATTCCAAAAAATGTCCACGCATACAATACAGGCGACTTGCATATTCCAAAGACTCATCAATTAGTGAAAACGCCTGCTCATAACATATTTTTATTATTTCCGTCACATCTTTACTTTCGAATTTTTCAAGTATTTCCGCTTCAAGCAGATATGCACTTACAAAATCAGTATTATTGAATGTAATAATATTAAGCATTCTTAGTATTTTTGAGATTGAAACCAATGGCTTATCTCCAAGCATTCTGCAAGTCTCATTAATATAGAGTGCCATTTTTGACATCGCATATCGTATTAAGTTGGTCTTATCATTCGCCTTTTTCGATAATTCGCAATAGGTATTCACAAACATATTCTGCGCTTCAGCAATCATTTCTTGTTCTTGCCGAATATTACATTTTTGCATTATTGACTTACAATTAATACAATGCTGACCGATATTATATTTTACATATATCTTTGCAATCATTAGCAATTCTTGAATTTCATTTTCTGAAAATTGCAATTGAAAATTGTTAATACATTCGTTCAGGTATTTTTCATCAACACAAATATTATTTTGCAGATTCAAAAATATATCGTATTCACATTGATTCCGTTCTCGTGTCGTAATATAAGTCAACATTCCGGCAACATTAAAAAAGCCATTTAACATTTCTGCATTTTTAATACATTTTGGCGCATATAAAATTTTAACAGTCTTCATCTTTTTCCTCCATAATTCCAACTTTTCTTACATCTAATATGCAGAATTTTTTCCGGTGTTTAATATTATTTTTTTCTCCCATATTGTTTTTAATATGCAAGATTCTGGCAAGAAAAAAGACAGTGAAAAAATCCACTGTCTTTCAAAAAAATCAGAACAATTTTGTTACATCTACCAGGTATTTTGCTGCATTTTTCTTAATGTATCCTAAAGCTTTCTCTGGCATCTCTGCTCCAGAACCTTCAAAAATAACATTTCCGTCATTCTTAATCCTGCAAACACAGCCTTCAGAAACCTGCACCCTCTCATCATTTTCAAAGGTAACATCAAAAGGTTTTGCAAAGGCATAATATCTTCCAAGCCGAATCTTATTTGCAGCTTCAAAGTTTTCAGGATGTTCTTTCACCGCTTCAAAAATGCGTTTCAGCTTCTCTTCTATCGTCTCCTCCGGCTCTTCCTTATGCATCGCCTTCAGCGCCTTAACATACCACTGACTATTGATATCATCATCGGTAATATCCTTCAGTTCTTCCGGATTCTCAATAATGCTCCACCAGCTCTCAGCACCAAAAATAATTTTCTGCAAATCAAAAACGTAAATCGCCGGATTTGTTGCCATTCCGACAGTCAGTTCGCCTGATTTGTTGTTGTAACTGACCGTTTGAGACCACGGCTGATTTCCGAGATACAGGCCAAGATATGTTTTACCTCCATATTCTTTATTGCACGGGCGAATCTTGACCAAACTACCGGCACGTCCCATCATCAGCTGTTTCATTTTATCACATTTGATGCTGTTGACCTGAATCGGATACTCAATAAACCGGCTCTCATAGTCCGGGCAGTTCTCGCACTGCTCATTGCTGACGCATACAGACATATCATCTTCGTCTGCATCTCTTCTCTCCTGCATCAGTTTTCTGCAGTATGTTTTGTTCATTTCCTTTCCCATATACGGAAACGAATTTTTGCATTTCTTCTGTCTCTCGCTTGGTTTTTTGTCCATTTTTTTAATTCCTTTCTTTTTGTATTTCCGGATTTTCCGGTGTTTTTTGTGTACACATACAATATGATGAATTTTTCATGCAAAGAAATACCGGCAGGTTTCCCTGCCGGCATCATTTTTTTTATTTTTTCTTTACACATTTTAACCACAGCACCCACGCAAGCAGTAGCAGCATTGCATCAATTGCCGCAAATGGCAGTATGTTTTCAACTTCATATTCGTATGGCAGAACTTCTGACTTATCAGTCTTGCTTATTTTAATTTCTTTTTTGTCTCCTCTTTTCATTTCTTCAACGCGGGATGAACGTTGCGTTGTATATTCCTTGCCGTTATATGTATATTTGTAAGTTACCTGTATGTTGCTCTGGTTATCAATTGCGATATCATCAATTTTTGCGGTCACCTGAATGCTATTTTTGTAGCAGCCATGCAGTTTCAGGGTATACGCAAAAACCCCGGCCGCTGCAGCCAGAATCAGTACAAACAATACGATTGTAATGCGTGTTGCTATTGCTTCTTTTTTGTCGTCCACAAGAGCGCCTCCTTATTTTTTTTGTAAAAACAATATGCCGAATTTTTTACCGGCTGGTGATATTTTTGCGGATTTTTTTTGCAATTATTTTTGTTGCTTTTCAGGTGCACAAAAAACTGTTGGTGAATAAGCAATCTTGTGTATATGTTTTCATTATTTTTTTCTCCCTTCTTTATTTTTTTTGCATAATTAACATGCAAAATACCGATTACGATTAGAAAAATGCATGTAGGCTTTTTTTGTTAGAATTACTTATTTTTTGTTTTTATTTTTGCTCTCTTCCACAATTGTGCAAATGTTACGCACATGATTTTGTCGCAGTCCCAACACTTTCCGCCTTAACTTATTCCTCCACAGACGGCAGCATATAGATTGTCATTTTATACATCCATAAGACCGCCAGCTCAAGACACAATCCAATCAATACATCACAGAGCACGGCATAATTGATATCATTATACTTAAGAATCACCTCCGGATTGTTTTTCTTAACCCGGATTCCTTTTTTATCTCCTTTTTTAATTTTTTCTAGGTATTGCATTTTGTCAGATTCGTATTCCTTACCGGCGATATTATACCGATATGCTACATTGATATTTTTATCATCAGCACCTTCGACATTAATTACTTCAGCCATTACAAGCTGGCTTCCAGCATAATTGTTGTAATCCTTCTGCGCGTGAAAAAGCATAAGCGCAGCGACAATTACTGCCAGCACGAAGGCATGTTTTCTAAGCAGCGATATTGTGTTCTTGCTTCTGTCGGCTTTCTCAGCGAATTTTTTTTCTTTTAGCTTTTTCAAATTTTCCATATTTTTCATCGGCAGATGCTCCTTTTTTCATTTCTTAAGAAGTATTTTGTTCTATTTTAGTATGCTTGATTTTTTGCCGGCCGAAAGATTTTTGCGAAAAAAAATACCGGCAGAATTCCTGCCGGTAGGTTTTCAATATTAAATTTCAATATCAGAATCTTCTTCTGCTTTTTTCTTCGCCAAACCAAACAACAAAACTATCGTTGCCAAAGACGCAAAAAGAGAAAGAGCAAAAGCGATATTATTACATATTACAGTCGTTATTGTCGTGATAATTATTTTTTTTGGAATGCTTTTCCGTATCCGGATTTCTTTTTCGTCTCCCGCTCTAATCTCGCCGACGGATTGCCTAACGTTTTCCTCATACTTCTTGCCGCCATAGTTGTATTGATATTTAACATCCAGCATGCCGTTTTTCGTACCGGATACATTAATGACATTAGCTTTCACAATTTCGCTGTCTGTATATGTCCTGTAATCAGTTACGACATTGATTACGAAAAGTATGATGCCGACCATGCCGGCCAAAAAGAATACGGAGCAAATAAGTTTAATAAGCTTTTTGTTTGTCATCTAAATTTTCCTCGCTTTCTGAAATTGCTTTTACATTTACAATATGCTGGAATTTTCTCCGACAGGAAAGTTTTTGCGAAAAAAAATACCGGCAGAGGATTTCTGCCGGGTAATTTAAATCTTCTTTTCTGTATTTATTTTTTCGTTTTTCTTCTTATTTTCTTCCACGATTGACGCAAACGTCACCCCCGGCTTCGTTGTAAACCCAACACTTTCCGTCTTAACTTCCTCCACCGCAGACGGTAGTGTGCAGATTGCCATCTCATATATACATAAAACCGTCAATCCAAGACACAATCCAATCATTACATCGTAGAATATTACCAAATTGATATCATTATGCTTAAGAATTATTTCCGGGTTGTTTTTATTAACCCGGATTTCCTTTTTGTCTCCTTCTCTGCTTTTTTCTGTGTATTGTATTTTGTCCGATTCGTATTCCTTGCCGGCGATATTATACCGATATGTTACGCTGATATTTTCATCACTGGCACCTTCAATATCAACCACTTCATCCATCACAAGCTGGCTTCCCGCATAATTATTATAATCCTTCCGCATATGAAAAAACATAAACGCAGCGGCAATCACCATCAAAATGTAGGCAATTTTTTTAAACCGCGACATTGTATTTTGAATTCTTTCGACTCTCTCAGCGAACTCTTTTTCTCTTAGTCTTTCCAAATCTTCCATATCTTTCATATCTTCCATTGGCAGGCGCTCCTTTTTTAAGTATTTCTTTTGCTCTATTTTTAATATGCTTGAATTTTGGCGGCAGGAAAAATTTTGCGAAAAAAATACCGGCAGAGGATTTCTGCCGGGTAATTTAAATCTTCTTTTCTGAATTTATTTTTTTGTTTTTCTTCTTATTTTCTTCCATGATTGACGAAAATGTTGCGCCTGGTGTCGTCGTAAATACGATATCCTCCGTTCCAGCCTCCTCCACCTCAGACGGAAGCATGCAGTTGGCCATTTCGTACAGGTAAAAAACTACTGTCAATCCAAGACAGAACCCAAGCATTACATCGCAAAATATGACAAATATAACATCATTATATTTAAGAATTACCTCCGGGCTATCTTTCTTAACCCGGATTTCTTCTTTATCTCCGTTCTTTATTTTTTTTAGATGTTGTACTTTGTTTGATTCATATTCCTTACCGGCAATATTATATCGATATGTAACACTAATATTTTCATCACTGGCGTCCTCAACACCAATCACTTCAGCCATCACAAGCTGGCTTCCCGCATAATTGTTGTAATCCTTCCGCACATAAAAAAACATTAACGAAACGGTAATCACCAGCAGCACACAGACAAGTTTTCTTATGAGTGATATTGTGTTCTTGATTCTTGATATTGTGTTCTTGATTCTTTCGTCTCTTTCAGCTCTTTCATCGAGTTCTTTTTCTCTTAGTTCTTCCAATTCTTCCACCGACAATTTTTCCATCAACAAAGTCTCCTTTTCTAAGTATTTTTTTCTATTTTTATTTTATTATGCTTGATTTTTTGCCGGCCGAAAGATTTTTGCGAAAAAATACCGGCAGAATTTCTGCCGGCAGAAAATATTATTTTTAGCCAATCAGCTTAACAAGGTTAATTGATGCTGCTACGTATGCGAAAAGACAAAGCGCAAAGGCAATATTATGCATTACCGCGGTCTTTATTGGCGTTGTAATTATTTGTTCCGGAGCATTTCTTCGTATCCGGATTTCCTTTTCGTCACCCGCTTTAATTTCACCGACGGATTGCTTAGCACTCTCCTCGTATTTATTGCTGTCATAGTTATATCTATATTTGACATTCAGCATGTCGTTCTTTGTACCAGACACATTAATGACATTAGCTTTCACAATTTCGCTGTTTGTATATGTTTTGTAATCAGTTACAGCATTGATTACAAAAAGTATGGTGCCGACAAAAAAGAATATGGTGCAAATAAACTTAATGAGTGGAAAGTTTTTTCTTGCTTTCCTTGTTTTTTTCGTAGTATTTTTGTTTACCATCTGAATTTTCCTCGCTTTCTGAAATTGCTTTTCCTTTTACAATATGCTGAAATTTTTGCCAGCAGCGAGGTTTTTTGCGAAAAAACGCCGGCAGAGGGTTTCTGCTGGATGATGTGAACTACCCGCATCTAAAGAAGCAGGCTTCCGAAGAAACTAATCTAAAGACGCAGGTTTCGAGCCCACAGGCTCTCTCTTTTCCTGCCTATCCGGGTGACATATTATGTCACGTCTGTAAGC
>OASZ01000176.1_pt1 | contig 89077 bp, 74 predicted proteins | sample 1501241 | NCBI WGS metagenome assembly OASZ01 (sample SAMEA2579926, study PRJEB22360) | human gut metagenome | biome: human gut; feature: human-associated habitat; material: faeces | place: Denmark | collected 2008/2010 | reverse complement strand
GAGCCCTTTCGGACCCTATTGAACTAAATTCAAAGTTTGACTCATAAAAATGGATCAGACTTGGAAATATATTGCTTTAGAAATTAATTTGTCAGTACACTAGACAGAAATACTTTTGATCATTATGCTGTTTAAAGCAATAAATCTTGCCATTCTTTCGGATAATTAAGTATAATATATGAAACGATGTACTAGTACATGACAGAAGATAAAAAAGTTTCAGCACACAGGAGGCATGATCATGAATCTGAAGGAACAGGAATACGTCTGTGCCTTGGCAGAAAACGGAACGATTACAGCAGCGGCAAAGGAGCTTTTCATTTCCCAGCCTGCATTAAGCATATACATTAACAATCTGGAAAAATCCCTGGGAGTCCGTTTATTTGAACGGGTGGGAAAGCAGTTTATCCTTACCTATGCGGGGGAGCAGTATGTGGAAAAGGCGAAGCTTATTTTGCAGCTGAGCCATGAACTGGATGAAAAATTAAAGGATATTACAGGAAATTACAGCGGACGCATCCGCATCGGGGTCCAGCTGCGCCGGGCGACCGGATTTTTGCCCCCTGTTATTGCCTCTTACGAAAAGGAATTTCCAGGAGTGGAAGTGATCCTTTGTGAAGGAACCATGAAAGAATTAAAAGAAAGTATCCAGAATTTTAAAGCAGATCTGCTTTTATGCAATAGCGTAGACCTGCCTCCCTATATGAATAGTTTTGTGGTATTTAAAGAACATCTTCTTATTGCTGTCCCAAAAGACCATCCCATTAATGAAAAGGCAGTCTGGGAAGAAGGAAAAGTCCTTCCAAGTCTGGACCTTTTCTGGCTGAACGGGGAAAAGCTTATACTGGCAAAACAGAATCAGAGCATCCGCAGGGATTCAGAACGTATATTAAATAAAAATGGAGTAAGGCCGGGAAAAATACGGGAGATACGCAGCATAGAAACTGCCATGCAGATGGTAGGAGAAGGACTGGGGATCGGATTTAACCGGGAAAGCTATGTGATGTATATGAAAAAGCAGGAAAATGTGCGGTATTATTGTATGCGTAATATTGACAGTGCCACTGATTTTGTGCTGGCATACAGGAAAGAAATGCTAGTGACCGGCTATATGCAGCGTATGATCGATATGCTTATGGCGCATGGAAGAGAATGTGAGAAAATTTTTCCACAGGTGATCCGGCAGCATGGATGTCAAAATGCCTTTTAATCCCAATATCGTCATTATTTATTAAATTTATATAAAGAATAAATAAAATTAAATATACTTCCATGCTTTAGCGTGATAAAATAATAAAAAAGTACGGAAGGAGTATTAAAAATGGCAGAAAAAAACAAAAAGACATTTAAAATGCCTCACACATTTGTGATCATGATGGTCATCATCCTGTTCGCAACCTTACTAACCTGGATCATTCCGGCAGGACAGTATGTGCGTGTGGAAAACGCAGACGGAGTAAAGGTAGTAGACCCGAACCAGTTCTCCTTTATTGACCGCTGTCCAGTTAACCCACTTCTGATCCCTCTTTACATTGTAAATTCCATGTGTAAGAGAGTGGATCTGATGTTAGTCATCATCTTCTCAGGCGGTGCGTTTGACCTGATCAGCAAATCCGGCGCTCTTCATTCTGCAGTAGCCCGTGTTGCAAAGGTATTTCAGAACCGTCTGTATATCTTTATCCCGATCATGACTACCATCTTTGCGTTGATCTGTACCACCCAGGGTGTAAACCAGTTCATCGCATTTGCTCCTGTAGTTGTAATGATCACTCTGGCAATGGGACTTGACTCCATCGTTGGTGCGGCGATCATCCTGTTAGGTGGCGCAGTTGGTTTTGCAACCGGTACTGTAAATCCAAGTACCACTGTTGTTGCCCAGAAGATCGCAGAACTGCCGCTGTTTTCAGGAATCCAGTACCGTGCAGTCTGCTTTGTGGTATTCCTTATTATTACCAATATTTATCTGGTAAGATATGCTTTAAAGATCCGCAAGAATCCAGAGTTAAGCCCAATGTATGACCTGGACAGCCAGAATGAGCAAAAAGACCTGGATATTGACTCTTTCGGAACCATGGATGTAAGAAAAACCCTGATCATCATCGCTCTGGTTGCAGCTTTAGCTGGTATGGTAGTTGGTTCTGTTAAGTTTGGCTGGGATATGCCGGAGCTGGCAGCTGTATTCGTAGGACTTGGTATTGTAGTTGGATTTATTGCAGGAGAAACACCTTCTAATATGTCAAAGTTATTTGTTGAAGGCTGTAAGAAGATGCTGACAGCTGCTATGATCATCGGTCTTGCAAGTGCCATCGCAAGTATCATGAGCGCAGGAAAGATCGTAGATACTGTTGTATACGCACTGGCTTCCTGCCTGCGTCATACACCAAGCTTCTTTATGGCTCCTGCAATGTATATTGCAAATACACTGATCAACTTTGTAATTGTATCTGGCAGTGGACAGGCGGCAGCTATCATGCCGATCATGATCCCGGTATCTGACCTGTTAGGTGTTACCCGTCAGACCAGTGTTCTGGCATATAATTTCGGTGATGGTTTCTGTAACTATATTCTGCCTCATTCTACTGCTCTTATGGGTATCATCAGTGCTGTTAACATCCCATATGACCGTTGGCTGAAGTTTATGTGGAAACTGTTCCTGATCTGGGCAGTTACAGCATGTATTATGACAGCAATTGCCCAGGGTATCCATTTAGGACCGATGTAATGTCCGGAGGGGAATTTTATGACAACGAAAAATGAATTATTTGAAAAAATTGAAGCACAGAAAGAAAAACTGTGGGAAATGGCTGATTTTATCTTTGATCATCCAGAATACAGAGGCAAAGAATATCAGGCATGTGATCTTTTAACAAAATATCTTACAGATAATGGTTTTTCTGTAGAAAGAAGTGTAGGTGGATATGAAACTTCTTTCCGTGCAGAGTGGAAACATGGGGAAGGCGGTCCTGTGATCGGTATCCTTTGCGAGTATGACGCTTTAGAGGGCTTAGGACATGGATGCGGCCATCATATGCAGGGACCGTCCTGTTTAGGCGCAGCAGTTGCTTTAAAGGAATGTGCAGGAGAAGAGCCATTTACACTGGTAGTTTATGGCACACCGGCAGAGGAAACCCTTGGTTCTAAGTGTGATATGATCAAGAACGGCTGTTTCCACGAGCTGGATGCAGCGTTTATGATGCATGGAAGCCCGACTACCTGTACAGATGTAAAGTGTCTGGCAGACCAGTCCTTTAAGGTTACTTTCCATGGAAAACGTGCCCACGCAGCACTGGCTCCGGAACAGGGACGCAGCGCTTTTGATGCTCTTTTAGTAGCATTTAACGGTATTGAATTTTTAAGAGAGCATGTGCCGGATGATGTGCGCATGCATTATACCGTAGCAGAGCTTCCGGGACCGGCTAATGTAGTGCCTGTAAAGTCTGTAGGTAAGTTTTCCTTGCGCTCTTTCTCCAAGGAAGAGTTAAAGGGTGTTGTAAGCCGTTTTAAGGACATTGTTAAGGGCGCAGCACTGATCGCAGGTGTTGATTATGAATTAGAGCAGACCAGTGATTTCTACAATAAGATCCCGGTTCTTAAGTTAAATGAGCTTCTTATGGAAAATGCCAAATTGGCAGGTGCTCCAAGACTGGCACCACCGAGAGAAAAGACCGGTTCCACTGATTTTGGAAACGTTATGTATGAGATCCCAGGTTCCTGTATCCGTGTAGCTTTTGTACCGGAAGGTACATCTTCCCATTCTCAGGAATTTGTAGATGCAGGAAAGACACAGGCTGCAAGAGACTGCATCCTCTATGGCGCCAAGTCCATTGCGGGAGCTTCTATGGATCTGATCACAAAGCCGGAGCTGATGGATGAAGTAAAGGCTGAGTTTGCAGAAAACAAGAAAAAGTTCAAATAAAAAGAATAAGTAAGAACATCATAGTGATCCCGGTAAGACGGGCTGCTAAGAAAAGCAGAATGTCTTACCGGGATTTTATGATACCAGGGTCAAAATTTCAGAAAACATATTGACATTTATATGGGTTGTATTATAATGTAAATATAAACATATGAACAATTATTCATATGAAATATTTATGTGAATACAAAGGAAAGGAGCACCGCCTATGGCATTAAACGATGTAGAACACTGCGAAGCATGTCAGATTCACGAAGATGTGGTAAAAGCAGTGACAGACCATATGCCGGATGAAGACCAGCTGTATGATCTGGCAGAGGTTTTTAAAGTATTTGGGGATTCTACCAGGATAAAGATCCTTTATGTGCTGTTTGAGGCAGAACTGTGTGTCTGTGATATTGCCCAGTTGCTTAATATGACCCAGTCTGCTATTTCCCACCAGCTGCGGATTTTAAAGCAGAACCGCCTTGTAAAAAACCGCAGGGACGGAAAATCCGTTTTTTATTCCCTTGCAGATGGCCATGTAAAGACGATCATCAGTCAGGGAATGGAGCATATCCAGGAGTAGTGAAAAAGCTGTTTTATTACAAAGAATATTTTATATCAGGAGGAACAAGACTATGAAGAAGAAATTTAAACTGATGGATCTGGACTGCGCTAACTGTGCTGCAAAGATGGAGGATGCTATTAAAAAAATTGACGGCGTAAATGATGCAACAGTAAGCTTTATGATGCAGAAACTGACTTTGGATGCAGATGATGACCGTTTTGATGAGATCTTGAAAGAAGCAGCAGAGATCTGTAAGAAAGTAGAGCCGGATTGCAAGATCGTTATGTGATCTGAGGTATAAGGAGATAGCCATGACAAAGAAACAGAAAAACATGCTCACACGTATTCTGGTGACTGCAGTGCTGTATGCAGCGCTGGTGGCAGCAGATCATATGAAAATGATCCCTGCTGTGTTTGAAGGCTGGAAGCTGCTGTTTTTGTATCTCATCCCTTATTTTGTGATCGGCTGGGATATTCTTTATAAGGCAGTGCGGAATATTAAAAATGGTCAGATTTTTGATGAGAATTTTCTCATGGCAGTAGCGACCATTGGTGCTTTTGGAGTGAATGAATATTCTGAGGCAGTGGCTGTTATGCTGTTTTATCAGGTGGGCGAGCTGTTCCAGAGTTATGCAGTAAACCGTTCCCGCCAGTCTATTACGGATCTGATGGATATTTGTCCGGAATATGCCAATATTGAGGAAGACGGGCAGTTAAAGCAGGTGGATCCGGACGACGTGGAGGTTGGCGATATCATCGTGATCAAGCCAGGCGAGAAGATCCCACTGGATGGAAAAGTTGTTTTTGGTGAGTCTATGGTAGATACTTCTGCGCTGACCGGTGAGTCTGTTCCAAGAACAGTGAAGGAAGGGGATGATCTGGTAAGCGGCTGTGTCAATGGAAATGGGCTTTTGAGGGCGGAAGTTACCAAGGAATTTGATGATTCTACTGTAGCCAAGATCCTGGAGTTGGTGGAGAATGCCAGCAGCAAGAAAGCCCATGTGGAGAATTTTATTACCCGGTTTGCAAGGTATTATACACCGGCTGTAGTAATAGGTGCAGTTGTATTGGCAGTGATCCCGCCGTTATTTGCAGGTCAGTCATGGGCTGAATGGGTACGAAGAGCGTGTACATTCCTGGTTATCTCCTGTCCTTGTGCCCTGGTTATCTCTGTTCCAATGAGTTTCTTCTCTGGTATCGGTGCTGCTTCTAAAAAGGGTGTTCTGGTGAAGGGAAGCAATTATCTGGAGATCATGTCAAAGCTTCATACAGTGGTATTTGATAAGACAGGTACGCTGACAAAGGGTGAATTTAAGGTGGCTCGGATCTACAGTGTGGATGAGGAAGCAGATACAGCCGGGAATGGAGAAAATGAAAGTGGAGAAAGTGCTGAAAATGGCACAGATCCCAGAAGTGAAAAGCAGAGAAAGGTACTGGAACTGGCTGCACTGGCTGAAAGCTATTCGGATCATCCGATCTCACGGTCTATCAGGGATGCATGGGGAAAGAAACTGGACCAGAGCAGAGTAAGTGATGCCCAGGAAATCTCCGGTCATGGCGTGAAGGTTAAGATTGATGGGAAAATGGTATTGGCAGGCAATGGCAAGCTGATGGATGAGAAAGGAATTTCTTATACGGAGTGCGATTCTATAGGTACAGTTGTATATGTGGCAGAAGATGGCAGATTCCTGGGCTCGATCGTCATTGCAGATGGCATCAAGGATGGTGTGAAAGATGCGATCCAAAGACTGAAGCGGGCTGGTGTTTCTAAGACTGTGATGCTGACTGGCGACAGACGTAATGTAGCGGAGGCAGTAGCGAAGGAAATCGGTCTGGATGAGGTTCATGCCCAGCTGCTTCCTGGTGATAAGGTAGATGCAGTGGAATCGCTGATGAAATTTCTTCCGGAAAGTAAAAAACTGGCTTTTGTTGGTGATGGCATTAATGATGCACCGGTGCTTTCCAGGGCGGATGTGGGAATCGCTATGGGAAGTATGGGATCGGATGCGGCAATCGAGGCTGCGGATGTGGTGCTCATGGATGATGATCCGGGAAAGATCGCGGATATTGTAAGAATCTCCAGAAAAACTATGGGGATCGTTATGCAGAATATTGTGTTTGCACTGGGGGTTAAGTTTGTGGTCCTGGCTATGGGAGCTTTTGGTGTGGCGAATATGTGGGAAGCGGTTTTTGCGGATGTTGGTGTTTCGGTGATCGCGATTTTGAATGCTATGAGGGCGTTGAAAGCGTGATGTGCCATGAGAATCTGGGAGATTGGTGATCGTGGGATTTTCTGAGTTGTGACAGGCTGGAAACTGGCAGCTGTGAGGTTGTGAAGCGTGAAAGAAACGGCCTTACATTTCACTTATCATTGTCCACTGGCTTTCGATTTGCACCTGTTCACCTGCATCGGACTTTGGCCGCTGCATTCGGACAGATGCACTCAAGATGTGGACAATTGATAAGTGAAATGACGGCCTGCGTAATCCATGATAAAGCAGTGGGGAGAATAATGGTGTTACAATATTACAGCTGTTCTGAAATCCAGCGTATCGCTAACCCCATCCAGCTTTCACAATAAGGCGCCAGATATTTCTGACCGATTCCCTGGGTTTCTTCTGTTCCAAGGGCGATCCCGTGGGGGCCCATCGGATACAAATGTGCTTCCACGTTTACTCCGGCCTTTCTTAAAGCCTGTAAAAGCAACAGGCTGTTCTCTACTGGCACTGACTGATCCGTCCAGGTATGCCATAAAAAAGTTTTTGGAACCTGAGGACCCACCTGATACTCCAAGGACAGAAGCCTGCGAAGTTCCACATCCTTCTTAGAAGCCTCAGTCCCCATAAGACATTCAAATGACCCTTTATGACAATATTCTTCGGAAGTGATAACCGGATAACAAAGGATCATCCCATTGGGCTGTATCATCTCCGGCTTCACTTCCAAAGCCTTATACAGCCATTCCTTATTCCAGAAAGTTCCAAGGCAACACGCCAGATGTCCGCCTGCAGAAAATCCGGAAACAGCAATCCGCTTTACATCTACATTCCACTCATTTCCATGTTCACGTATCAGCTTCATGGAAAGCGCCAGCTCCATAAGTGCCCGTGGAAATACATCCGGCACCAGGCTGTAGTGAAGCACAAAGACATGAAAACCAGCTGCCAGATACTTCATAGCGATCGGTTGATCTTCACGTCCCGAAAGTTTATGATAGCCGCCGCCCGGACAAAGCAGGACAGCCGGTCTTTTTTTATCCGTGATCCCTTCTACTGGTTCCAGGATATAAGCAGTAAGATCTGCCGGAGCACCAAAAACAGGATTTCCGGTCTGTTCAGGATCCACTGCAATAGAAATATGTTTTACTTTCATATGTACACGTCCTTTCTTTGGAAAGATTATTTCTTCGGAAAAACTCTCATTCTGCAAAAAAAGACGGCCACCACCAGTGACCGCCCCGTCCTTCTTTTTCAAACTATTTTTGTTTATTCATCTTCTTTCATATCAGCAGGAAGCTCATTTCCCTGTGTGATATGCTTCTTGATCGCCTGGAAGCTTTGGGCACTGAGTACATGCTCGATCTTGCAGGCATCTTCCACAGCTGTCTTTTCATCCACGCCCAGATAGATCAGCCAGTTAGACAGCATAATGTGACGTTCATACATTTTATTAGCAATATCCTGACCGGTCTGTGTCAAAGTAATGTGGCCCTGGTCAGTCATGTGGATATAGCCATTTTCGCGCAGGTTCTTCATGGCAACGCTGACACTTGGTTTGGAAAAGCTTAATTCATTTGCAATATCAATGGAACGCACATAAGGCTTATGCCTGCTGAGCATAAATATAGTCTCCAGATAATTTTCCGCAGATTCCTGTATTTTCACAACAACACGTCCTTTCATCAGATCTCAAAGTAGCCGTAGAGCGCATCTGAAAATCGCGGCAAAATTTTCAGACACGCTCCCACTAAGTACAATAATTTTAACATAAAAAAACCATATTTACAAGTAATGGAAATGGTAATAAATCCTTATTGATAAAATTCCCTGAAAAACAAAATCTGGCATGGAAATAAGAGGCCTGGTGGAACTTTAACTGGGAATTACTGGGCTTTAACTTCTTTCCACATTTCATTGTAAATATTATCTGTATCATCTCCAAGATAACGGAGGATCTCACTGTTTTTCATTGCCGGGGAATCCATATCCGGGAACAGGGCTTTGTTATCCTGAAGCTCCTTATCAGAAAGCTCATAAGCGCCTGTATTCGGAGTAGAATACGTAATGTAGTCAAAGTTTTTCTTTGCAATATCCGGACGGCACATGAAATTGATCCATTGTTCTGCAGCTTCTTTGTTTTCTGCATTTTTTGGAATTACCCAGGAGTCGATCCAGAGAGTAGTTCCTTCATCTGGAACCACATATTCCAGGTCATAATTCAGGTCAAGCTCCTGGATCTGTTCCTGGATGTAAAGCATTTCGCCGGAGTAGATCACACCTTCCGCAGCTTCTCCATTGATCATTTTATCTCTTACCTGGTCGATAACATAAGCCTGGACAAGGGGTTTCTGTTCGATCAGCATATCTCTTGCCTGCGCCAGTTCCTCCGGGTCAGAAGTATTTAAAGAATATCCTTTCTGTTTCAATGCGATCATAAATGCATCACGGATACTGTTCTGCATCAAAATCTCATCTGCCAGCTTGGGATCCCACAGGTCAGCCCAGCTGGTTGGCTCTGGTACGCCTAACTGTTCTAACATCTGCTTATTATAAAGGATACCTACAGTACCCCAGCAGTAAGGAACGGAATACTTATTGTCCGGGTCAAATCCCTGGGACATTTTCCAGTAAGGATCCCCGATCTGATCTGCATTGGGGATATTATCATAATCCAGCTCTGCCAGTATATTATTATCGATCATTCTCTGGATCATATAGTCTGAAGGGCAGACTACATCGTATTTAACTCCCCCAGCCTCTACAACCGGATACATTTCCTCATTGGTCTCAAAAACGTCATAGATAACGGAAATGCCCGTTTCATCTTCAAACTGGGTAATAACATCCTCGTCAATATATTCGCCCCAGTTATATACTTTTAAAGTACCGCCGCCGTTTTCTGCTCCTGGAACTCCTAAAATAGCAATGGATATCACACAGGAGCCTACAGCAACAGCTGCGGCAGCCCAGAATGTACGCATTTTCATGATAGCTTAGATCCTCCAGTCTCCGATATTAGTCTTTTTCCGGCTGTTTCCGAAAATTTGCAATAAGCAGTACCACCAGCACCACCACAAAGATAACAGTGCTTAAGGCATACATGGAAGGACGGATACCGCGGCGCACTTCACTGTAGATCAAGGTAGACAGAGTATTGATACCGGCGCCCTTTGTAAAATGGGTGATAATGAAATCATCCAGTGACATGGTAAATGCCAGCAGGAAACCGGAGAGGACACCTGGCATGATATCCGGGAAAACTACCTGGAAAAAGGCATAAGCCGGAGAAGCGCCAAGGTCTAAAGCCGCCTCATAGGTGGAGCGGTCCGTCTGCTTTAATTTCGGCATAACACTTAAGATAACATAAGGAATGTTAAAGGTGATATGGGAAATGAGCACGGTCTTAAAGCCAAGGGAGATCCCAAAGGCAATAAATGCAAGCATCAGTGAGATACCGGTGACGATATCCGCGTTTAACATGGGAATGTTAGAGATTCCCATAAAAATATTTTTGGACACAGGCTTCATGTGGTTGATGGCGAGGGCTGTCACAGTTCCAATGACAGTTGCCACCAGTGCGGAGATCATTGCCACAAGCAGTGTGGTGTATAAGGCGTACATGATCGCCCGGCTTTGGAACATCTGTGTATACCAGCTAAGTGTAAAGCCGCCCCAGTGGGTCCTTGATTTTGACTGGTTAAAAGAAAGGACCATCATGGTGAAGATCGGGGCATAAAGGAAGATAAGGATAATCACTAAATAAAAGTCGGAAATAAACTTCCGAAACCGTTCTTTGCCTTTTGTCATTAGAATGCCGTCCCTTCTCCGTTTTTATCATATTTTGCGATCATGGCCATACTGATAAGTATAAATATCATCAGGACCAGAGACAGACCGCTTCCCAGGTGCCAGTTATTTCCCTTTGTAAACTCCTGTTCAATTACATTACCGATCAGAAGGATCTTGCTTCCGCCTAACAGGTCGGAGATAACGAAAGTAGTGAGGGAGGGCACGAATACCATGGTAATACCGCTGATGATACCAGGAAGGCTTAAAGGCAGCCAGATGTAAAATAAAGTCTGTAAGGTGTTGGCACCTAAGTCTTTTGCGGCGTTGATGGTGTTGTCGTCAATTTTTGCAAGTACGTTGTAGATGGGCAGTACCATAAATGGAAGGAAGTTATATACCATTCCAAGAACGATAGCTGCAGGAGTGTTGATCAGGTTCTGCTTTGGCAGGTGGAGCCAGGTTAAGATTCCATTGATCACACCGTTTCGCTCAAGTAATGTCTGCCATGCCATAGTACGCAGTAAAAAGTTCATCCACATAGGAAGGATGAAGATAAATACAATAAAGCCGCTGGCAGAACTGCCTCTTCCACGAAGGATCATGGCAAGAGGATAAGCAAGGATCAGGCAGAGGATCGTACTGACCAGTGACAGCCCAAGAGACAGCCACAGCGCCTTCCAGTGATCCGGATTCATAATAGCAGTAATGTTTGCCAGTGTCAGGCTGCCATTTTTATTGGTAATGCCGAACCAAAAAATAAGGGCAAGGGGGATAATGGTAAAACCGATCATCCAGATCAGATAAGGGCCGGAAAGAAGTGCTCTTCCTAAGGCCGCGGATTTCTTTTCATCATTCATTGACTCCGATCGCCTCCTCATCTTCAGAAGCAGGTTTGTTCATGATCTGAATGTCAAAAGGATCCACATGGATACCTACCTGCTGGCCAACAGGGAACATATCAGTAGAGTGTACCAGCCACTCAAAGCCATCCGGGGTGGTTACTTCCATTTCATAATGGACACCCTTAAAGATCAGGTGGGTGACAATACCCTGGAGAGTGCCTTCCTCTGGTTTTAACAGGTCGATATCCTCAGGACGGATCACAACGTCAACTGGTGTATTGTTTCCGAATCCTTTATCAACACAGGCAAATCTGGCGCCGAAGATCTCAACCAGTTCATCATGGATCATCAGACCGGGCACAATATTGCTTTCTCCGATAAAGTCTGCAACAAAGGCATTTTCCGGTTCATTGTAGATCTGTTCCGGGGAACCCATCTGCTGGATATAGCCCTGGTTCATGACCACGATGGTATCAGACATGGTAAGTGCCTCTTCCTGGTCATGGGTAACATAGATAAAGGTGATCCCCAACTCATTTTTCAGGCGGATCAGCTCATACTGCATGTCCTGGCGCAGCTTCAGATCCAAAGCGCCTAAAGGCTCATCAAGGAGCAGTACCCGAGGCTCATTTACAATGGCTCTTGCAATAGCGATACGCTGCTGCTGGCCGCCGGAAAGAGAGGTAACATCTCTTTTTTCAAAACCGGACAGGTTTACCAGTTTTAATGCATATTTGATCTTATCGTCAATATAGCTTTTAGGTTTGTTTTTGATCTTCAGACCGAAAGCAATGTTTTCGGCAATGGTCATATGCGGGAATAAGGCGTATTTCTGGAATACGGTGTTTAACTGGCGTTTATTTGGCGGCAATTTGGTGATGTCCTGACCGTCGAAGATAACATTTCCCTTATCCGGCGGGGTGAAACCACCGATAATACGCAAAGTGGTGGATTTTCCGCATCCGCTGGGGCCGAGCAAAGTTACGAAACTATTTTCTTTTATAGAAAGACTCAGGTCATCTAAGACCATTTCTCCGTCAAAGCTTTTTGAAATATGCTGTAAATCGATCAATGGCTGGCTCATGTACACAGTTCTCCTTTTCGTATGTGATGTCCTCTCGGAGTCTTTCCGGCACCTGCCTTTGTGGCTGATTTTCCGCCAGTCGCACCCGAATTTCATCAACGTACGCACCGCGTACGCCTCAGAAATTTGGGCACAACTGACAAAAAATCTTCTCACAAAATCAGGCACAGAAAGATTCCGAGAGAACATATGTGATATACTAGTACATCGTTTCGTAAACGGTGTGCTAGATTAAAAACTTGGTGGTGAGCTGACCCAGATCAGAACTGCCCCGCTTTTACTGGACAGAAAATGGGTCTTGTCAGCTGTATAATAAAAGGATTCCCCTTTTTTGGCTTTATAAGTCTTATTTCCAAGATGAATGGATACGGTTCCCTGAAGGATATAGCCGAATTCTTCTCCTTCATGAGGTGTATCCGGACAGGTGGAACCTCCGGCCTCAAGGGTAAGATAAATAGGTTCCATGGTATTTTTCTGGGCATTGGGAATGATCCATTTGATCTCGTTTTTATATTCGGTGTCAACCTTGACAAAATAGTCCTGTTTTCCGAATACGATCTGTTCATCAGGAGCCTCATTGAAAAACTCCCCGATGCTGGTTCCAAGGCACTGCAGGATGTCCATAAGGGTGGTGATAGAGGGGGATGTTAAGTTGCGCTCCAGCTGGGAGATAAATCCCTTGGAAAGCTCTGAGCGGTCTGCCAGCTCTTCCTGTGTCAGTCCCTTTAAAACACGCAGTTCTTTCAGCTTGTTGCCGATATCCATGATAGCCTCCTGTTTTTGAATTGTTCCTGATACTGGATTGCTCCCTGTATCATACACAAAGTTTACAAATACTAACTGAATGTAAAAATAAGCAAAAAGTTTAGTATTATTAAACAAAGCCGAGTTCCATTATACATTAAATGAGAAGAGTGTCAATACTTTTTCTGAAACTTAAAGGTTAACAAATGAACAAAGTTATGATATGATGAACGCAAGGAAAAATAAGCGCCGCTTGCGGCATTTATTTTTCAGGCGTTCATCAACGAGCAGGCCGTCTGCGATAGCAGACAGTTGAGCACGTCAGTGTGTGCCTGCGAGTGGGCAAGGAAAAATAAGCGCCGCTTGCGGCATTTATTTTTCAGGCGTTCATCAACGAGCAGGCCGTCTGCGATAGCAGACAGTTGAGCACGTCAGTGCGTGCCTGCAAGCGGATCGCAAAAGTATGCGAGAGCAGAAAACACAGATAAATGTTCTCTCGGAGTCTTTCCTGTACCTGCTTTTGTGGCTGATTTCCCGCCAGTCGCACCCGAATTTCATCAATGTACGCACCGCGTACACCTCAGAAATTTGGGCACAACTGACAAAAAATCTTCTCACAAAATCAGGCACAGAAAGATTCCGAGAGAACATATAAAATCCAGGGAGGTAAGCTGTATGAGCGGTAAGTATATGGCGTATGTGGGTTCCTATTCCTATACAGGAAAGGCAAAGGGAATCACTGTATTTGATGTAGATGTAGAAAATGGAATGTTTAAAGAGCGCTGTGAGATCGAAGTGGACAATTCTTCTTATGTAATTGCATCCAGTGATGGCAAAACTCTTTATTCAATTGCAGATGAAGGAGTTGTATCTTTCCGCATCCTTCCAAACGGAAGCCTGGCACGTTTAAACAGCTCATCCATCAGAGGAATGAGAGGCTGCCATCTGTGTACAGATGAAGAGGATAAGTACGTTTTCGTATCTGGTTATCATGATGGAAAGACAACTGTATTAAGCTTAAATCCAGACGGTTCTGTAGGAAAGATCGTAGATGGCGTATTTGACAGAGGCTACGGCAGTGTGGCAGAGCGAAACTTCCGTCCACATGTGACCTGCACCAGAAGAATGCCAGACAATCGCTTTGTCCTTAGTGTGGATAATGGTATTGACCAGGTTAAGATCTACCGTTTTAATGACAAAGAGCAGAAATTAGTCCAGGTAGATGCCATCCGCTGTGATCTGGAGTCTGCACCGAGACATTTCCGTTACAGTAAGGATGGAAAGTTTATTTATTTAATGTATGAATTAAAGAAGGCGATCGAGGTATATACCTACAAGACCGGGGACAGGGCGCCTGTGATCGAAAAGATCCAGACCATCTCTACTACCTCTACCAAGAATCCGGACAACCTAACTGCAGCCTGCGCCATGAGAATGTCTATTGACCAGAAATATATATATTGCACCAATGCAGGAGAAAATACCATTAGTGTTTACAAAAGAGATGAGGAAACAGGACTTTTGTCTATGATATGCTGCCTGCCTATCAGCGGTTCATATCCAAAGGATGTAGCTGTATTCCCGGACGGAAAACATATTGCTTCTGTAAACCATGACAGCGGAACGATCAGCTTCTTTAAGATTGATTATGAAAAAGGACTTTTAGTAATGAGCGGAAGAAGTGTTCCGGTAAATGAACCGAACTGCTGCGCTATTGTTAAAATAGGAGAAAAATAACATGTCAGGTTCAGTATACGGAACGATTTTTAAGATAAGCACCTGGGGAGAATCCCATGGATCAGGTGTTGGTGTTGTAGTAGATGGCTGTCCTGCAGGACTTCTGTTAAATGAAGAAGATATCCAGAAATATTTAGACAGGAGAAAACCGGGGCAGAGCAAATTTACCACAGCCAGAAGCGAAGGGGATAAGGCAGAGATCTTATCCGGCGTTTTTGAGGAAAAAACAACAGGAACACCCATTTCCATTGTGATCCGCAATACTGACCAGCGTTCCCATGATTACAGCAATATCATGGATGTGTACCGTCCGGGCCATGCTGATTATACCTTTGATGAAAAATATGGTTTCCGGGATTACCGGGGCGGTGGACGTTCTTCCGGAAGAGAGACTATTGGAAGGGTAGCAGCGGGAGCAATAGCAGCTAAATTGCTAGAAAGTCTTGGAATCACGGTTCAGGCATATACCAGTGCCGTGGGACCTGTAAAGATCGATCACAGCCATATGGATATGGAAGAAATTTCCAAAAACCGCTTATATATGCCGGACAAGGCTGCAGCAGCAGAGGCAGAAAGCTATCTGGAAGATATGATGCAGCGCAGAGATTCCTGTGGTGGTGTGGTAGAGTGCGTGATCAGGGGACTTCCTGCAGGTGTAGGAGAACCTGTTTTTGATAAGCTGGACGCTGCACTGGGAAAAGCTGTTATGTCAATTGGCGCTGTAAAAGGTTTTGAGATCGGAGATGGCTTTGAAGCAGCAGCTTCTTTAGGATCCCGGAATAATGACAGCTTTGTAATAGGAAAAGACAAAAAACCGCAAAAAGTGACCAACCATTCCGGCGGTACCTTAGGAGGTATGAGTGATGGAAGCACGATAGTGATGCGGGCGGCATTTAAGCCGACTCCTTCTATTTCCCAGGTACAAAAGACAGTAGACCGCTATGGAAAAGAACAGGAGATCCAGATCAAGGGCCGTCATGACCCGGTGATCGTGCCAAGAGCCGTTGTAGTAGTGGAGGCAATGGCTGCACTTACAGCAGCAGACCTGCTTTTAATGTCCATGACATCCAGATTGGATCGTATTAAAAAATTTTTTAATAAAGAGGAGATTTAATATTTATGAAGATTGCAATGGGAAATGATCATTCCGCAATTGAACTGAAGAACATTATCAAGGAATTTGTAGAAAGCAAAGGATACGAGGTGATCGATCTGGGAACCAACAGCACAGAAAGCTGTGATTATCCTGTTTACGGCGAGAAAGTAGGCCGTGCAGTAGCTTCCGGCGAAGCTGATCTGGGTATTGCTATCTGCGGTACCGGTGTAGGTATCTCTTTAGCAGCAAACAAGGTAAAAGGCATCCGTGCCTGCGTATGCAGCGAGCCATATACTGCAAAGCTTTCCAGAATGCATAATAACTCCAATGTACTTGCATTTGGTGCAAGAGTTGTAGGCAGTGAGCTGGCTAAGATGATCACAGAAGCATGGCTGGATGCAGAATTCGAAGGCGGCCGTCATGAGCGTCGTGTCCAGATGTTAATGGATATTGAAAACAGATAATGGATGAACTTTGCGCTAAAACGCACAATAACTGCAAACGATCAGGCGTTCCGAATAAGATCAGGTTTCGGAACGCCTGAAATTATATAGGGAAGAGATCATTATTATGGTAGATGTAACCTATTTTAACATGCTCTTAAATATTGGGCTTCTTGTACTGATCGCGGCTCTTCTTACGAATCTGGAGTTTGTCAGGACGCTGTTTTTAGAGGAACAGAGCAGTATATTTTCAAAAACAGCACTTGCGGTGATCTTTGGTATCATCAGTATCGTATCTACATACACAGGGACGTACACAGATGGGGCGATCATCAATACCCGTGTGATCGGTGTACTGGCAGCAGGACTTTTAGGCGGACCCTATGTGGGGATGTTAACAGCACTGATCGCAGGTATTCATCGATATCTGTTTGATATTGGCGGTTTTACAGCTGTATCTTGTGCGGTGTCTACTTTGTTTGAAGGGATTTTGGGGTCTGTATTTTCTGCAAGGTTTAAATCAGGAAAAATGAAGCAGGCAGAAATCTGTGTTTTGACAGCAGCAGCGGAAGTGGGGCAGATGGTCATTATCCTTCTGATCTCAAAACCTTTTGATGCAGCCTGGCATTTGATCCGTCAGATCGCTGTTCCTATGATTATGATGAATTCTTGCGGTATGCTTATTTTCTTAAGGACCTTTGATATGGTATTTATCCGGAAAGAAGGGCAGTTTGCAGAAAAAATGCGCCTGTGTTTCGGGATCGTGGATCAGAGTTTGCCACATTTGAGAAAAGGCCTCAGAAGTAAAGAAGATATGGAAGCAGCTGCACAGATTATTTTTCACTCAATCATCTGCTCGGCAGTTGTGATCACAGATATGGAAAAGATACTTGCGATCCGCACAAAAAAAGCCTATGAGTGTCTGGCAGATCCAGGTTTTCTTACACCTGTGTTACAATCGGTCACAGATCTGAAACCTACGTATTTTCAACAGGCAGATTTTCCTGACAATATGAAAAATGTGTTAAAGGATCAGATTATTGTAACGGCACCATTGTTAGAAGGAGAACATGCCATTGGCGGGCTGACGATTGTGCTAAAAAAGCGCAGGCATGCTGTACAGATGGACTTAAAATTCATGGAAGAGCTTGCAAGGCTGTTTTCTACCCAGCTGGAATTATCCAATCTGGAATACCAGAAGAAACTTCGCAGGCAGGCAGAATTGAAGGCACTGCAGTCCCAGGTAAACCCTCATTTTCTTTATAATGCTTTAAATACGATCTCCTTTATCTGCCGTGAAAACGCTGAAAGAGCACGGGAGCTGTTGCTTACTCTTGCTTCTTATTACCGACAGACACTGGAAAATGAGCAGTATATGTTAAACTTACATACAGAGCTTTATCATATAAATACATATCTGGAGCTGGAGAAAGCCAGATTTGAGGAGAAACTTCAGGTGACTATGGATATTGAAGAAGATCTTGATTGTATGGTACCTTCCTTTATCCTTCAGCCTCTGGTGGAAAATGCCATCCGCTACGGAGCTGATAGAAATGGGATTCGTACGGTTATGATCTGTGCCTGTTATGCAAAAGATACCTATGGGCATAAATGCGTTCATATTGCAGTAAAAGATAACGGAAAAGGATTTCCAAAAGAAATGCTGGAGCAGTTTTACTGTGGAGAAAATGGAAACAGAGTAGGACTTAAGAATGTACACGAGCGTTTAAAGAGCATTTATGGAAATGAAAGTGGCCTTCTGCTTCAGAATACACAAGAAGGTGCCTGCGTTTCTTTTGACATACCAGAAGCAACACATGCAGAATAACACTTGAAAAGGGGAAAAAGCCAGAAAAAGAGGAGAAAACAAATGAAAATAGCAGTTGTTGATGATGAACGTCCGGCAAGAAAAGAACTGATCAGCCAGATTTTAGATGTAAAACCGGATTGCATTGTAAAGGAAGCAGACAGTGGCGGGAGCGCTTTAGAACTATTTAATAAGGAAGATGATTTTGATATGCTTTTTATTGATATCAACTTAAATGATATGGAAGGAACAACTTTGGCAGCAACGGTAAAAAAACTTCTTCCCCAGGCAAAGATTGTGTTTGCTACTGCCTATTCCCGCTATGCAGCCAAGGCATTTGAAATGGAGATCGATGATTATATTTTGAAGCCTTTTGATCCGGACCGGGTACGTCATGTAATTGAAAAATGTATGAAAGATCCTGAACAAAGCAAAGAACAGGCAGAGGCAGTCCGGGGAATAGCAGTGGGGGCATCTGTCAGGATTCCGGTCCAGGTAAATCACAGCATCCGTTTTTTAGATGTATCTCAGATCATATATGGGGAAACACAGGGGCGGGGGACACTGCTTCATACAAAAACAGGAAGCTACGAGGTAAATCAGTTGCTAGGTGATCTGGAGAAAAAGCTGCATCTATATGGCTTTTTCAGGATTCACAAAAGCTATTTGGTAAATCTGGAATGCATTACGGAAATATTTCCGTGGACAAGAAATGGTCTTGCTCTGAAATTAAAGGGATATGAAAACACAGTTCTTCCTGTGGGAAGAGAAAAGCTAAAGACTTTAAAACAGATCTTAAACATATAATACGGACCTGGCTGCTGTTTATTCCTTCAGGATTGCCGTTTATGTATGACAGACTGCCGTTCATGCAAAAACTCTTTTAAAATTGTTTTTATTGAAGTACAATGAGGACGCTCAAAGAAAAAAATGGGCAAAATAAACAATTTATAAGGAGGGGACATATGTTAAGTTTTATCATTTGTCTGGTTTTGCTGATCGGAGGTTATTTTGTTTACGGCAATATTGTAAATAACATTTTCAGCCCCGATGATCGTGAAACGCCGGCGGTAAAGATCAATGATGGTGTAGATTATGTAGTCATGCCTCAGTGGAAATTGTTTCTGATCCAGTTATTAAATATCGCTGGATTAGGACCGATCTTTGGTGCACTTCAAGGCGCACTCTGGGGGCCTGTGGTATTTTTATGGATCACATTTGGTACTATCTTCGCTGGTGGTGTCCATGATTTTTTCTCTGGTATGATGTCTGAAAGAAATGATGGTGCATCTATCTCCGAAGTATGCGGCATTTATCTGGGACATCTGATGCAGAATGTAATGCGTGTATTCAGTGTAGTACTTCTTGTTATGGTAGGTACTGTATTTGCAGTAGGACCTGCAGGTCTTATTGTGACATTGTTTGGAAACAGCGGTGTAAGCGGACTGGCAGCCAATAAAGAATTGTGGCTGTGGATCATTCTGGCTTATTACTTTATCGCAACATTCATTTCCATTGATAAGATCATTGGTAAGATATACCCGGTTTTTGGTATCTGTCTGATCATCATGGCACTGGGCGTTGCATTTGGTATTTTCACAAAACCGGAATATACGATCCCAGAGATTTGGACTAATTTTAGAAATATGCATCCAAGTGCAACTCCAATATGGAGCTTTATGTTTATTACTGTTGCATGCGGTGCAATTTCCGGTTTCCATGCAACACAGTCTCCGTTGATGGCACGCTGCATGAAGTCAGAAAAGCAGGGACATTTTGTATTCTATGGTGCCATGGTATGCGAAGGCGTTATCGCGCTGATATGGGCTGCAGCTGGCTGTTCCCTGTATGAGGTAACAGGTGGATTAAATACAGGTCTTGCTGAGATCATGAAGAATGGTCAGTCAGCAGCAATCTATGATGTATGTAAGAAAACAATGGGTGGTGTTGGTATTGCCCTCGCAATGTTAGGTGTTATCGCATGCCCGATCACTTCTGGTGATACAGCATTCAGAAGTGCCAGACTGACACTGGCTGACTGGTTTAAGATCGATCAGAAACATTGGAAAAATCGCTTATATTTGTGTGTTCCGCTATTAGGTATAGGTGCTATTGTTGGACATATGGATTACAGCATTGTATGGAGATATTTCAGCTGGACCAATCAGACGCTGGCTATGATCGTTTTGTGGACTGCAGCAATGTATCTGTATAAGGCAAAAAAGAATTACTGGATCGCAGCAGTACCTGGCACTTTTATGAGTGCGGTATCCATGACGTATTTCTTCTGCGCACCAGAGTGCCTGAATCTGGGGGTTGGTGTTGCATATCCGGTCGGTTTGATCCTGGCAGTTGTATTCCTGGGGATTTTCCTTCATGCAACAAAGAAACAGCAGCAGGCTGCATAACTATAAAAGATGTATAAAAAAGGGAGGCGGATCGGTATGTTCTTAAAGCCGCAAAAACTTGGAAATGATGGATTATCTGAAGAAGAGATTCTGGCAGACCGGAAAAACTGCAAAAAGATCGGTCCCTGCGGGGTTGGTAAAAAGGCACTGTATCTGAACAGCTTTTATATTGACCGCCAGTATTATATACCGGTCAGATCCGTTTCCCGTGTTTTTAAGCGTGTTGCTATGAGCAAAGGAGGATTCAGCGGGAAAGGTATGTTTGCTACGATCCCTTATCTGGTAGTTGTATATGAGGATGGTAAGGAAAAGCAGTGTAACTTTAAATATGAAGATCAGGTGGACATATTTCTTTCATGGATCCGGCAGGATTTTCCCCAGATCAAAACAGTCAGTCATGCAGCGGAAGTCCGCATGGCAGAAGAAGAGAAACTAAAGAGGCAGAAAAAAACAGTACCACTAAGTGAAAAAGCAGGGGAAACAGTAGAACAGCTGCTTGAGGCAAAAGAGTATCTGGAACAAAAACCAGTGCTTTTTACAGAGCTTTCCAATGCGGCCCGTAAAAAACGTACATATGAACAGACAAAACCTTATTATAAATGGGGAGCGTTATTTTTCGTTCTTTTAGGTATAGCAGCTTTGATATACGGTGTTATTTCCCTAAGGACGCAGGCACCTTTTGCAGTATGGTTTGTTTTGTTTGGTATTGCAGCGATCTTTCTTTTTTCTGGAGCCAATGTAATGCCGACCAGCCGCAATAACCGGGAAGCCATTGAAAGCCGGCTTGCAGCAGCAGAAGAGGCAGTGGAAAAATATGGCAAAGATTATACTAAAGGAATGCAGATCCCATTTCGTTATCTGCATCCGGTTACTCTTCAATGGATGATCCAGGTGATCTGTCAGGGACGGGCAGACAGCCAGATAGCAGCCTTGGAACAGGTAAAAGCAGATCTTAAACAGGTTAATTCCCAGGTTCAGGTATCTCAGGAAGAGTATGATGAGATTATGGCCATAAAGCCATTGTTTCTTATAAATGATTATCAATAAATATTTCCGGTGGGATCTGTCTTGACAGAATCCCATCTGTTCTTTATACTGAAAACTGTATTAGGCAGAAGCCTTGATCCACGTCTGTTAGGGAAAATTCCCTGACAGGCGTTTTTTTTTGCCAAAGCATATGGAGAACGCGCCAGTGACGCGTTCGCTGATTCAGGAGGAGATTACGTATGGAAACAAAAGCAGAAAACTGGAAAGACCATGCACAGAAAGCAGGTTCCCTGGCTGTGGTCATATTGGGAAATATATTGTATGCACTGGCTGTGAAACTGTTTTTAATGCCGGCGGGGCTGCTGACAGGCGGAACTACAGGTATTGGTCTGGCATTAAACCGTACCTTTGGAGTGCCAGTAGCTTCTTTTGTACTTATATTTAATGTGACCATGCTTCTTATCGGCTGGAAGGTTATGGGACGTAAATTTGCCCTTACAACGGTTGTGAGTACCTTTGTTTATCCGATCGCCCTTGGATTTTTTGAAAAGCTTTTCGGCGATCTTGTATTGACACAGGATCTGTTTTTATGCACTGTTTTTTCGGGACTTGGCATTGGCGGTTCATTAGGGATCGTGATCCGTGCAGGCGCATCTACTGGTGGAATGGATATTCCCCCTCTGGTGCTGAACCATTATTTCAAGATCCCGGTCTCTGTTTCCATGTATGTGTTTGACTTTTGCATCCTTTTGGTCCAGGCAGTAGGAAATCCGCCGGAAAAGGTACTTTATGGCCTGATCCTGGTCATGACCTATACACTGGTTTTAGATAAACTGATGTTAATGGGAACTACCCGTACAGAGGTAAGAGTCATCAGCGAACATGCTCAGGAGATCCGCGAAGCCATCCTGGCAGAAATGGACCGGGGCGTGACAATGTTATCTGGTGAGACCGGCTATTTAAAGAAGCAGACCCAGATGATCTTCAGTGTGATCTCCAACAGGGAAGTTCCAAAGATTGAAAAACTGATCCATACCATCGATCCTGAAAGCTTTATGGTTGTGAACCGTGTCAGTGAAGTCAGCGGACGTGGATTTTCCATGAAAAAACGGTATAGATAAAAATATACAGATAAAAAGCCGGAAAACAGGATTAAACCTGTTGACATTTTGCCGCAGGTTGTGTTATTTTAAGTTCAGATATCAGGGAGTAGTTCACACCGGTTTTTGGTGTTGTGCTGGTCGTCATCACGCAGCAGGATAGTGAAGATACATTAGACCTGCAGCCGGACAGTACACATGTAAATGGAGCGAGACTTTTATTGCATATTTTTTGTGCAATAAAAGTCCCGCTTTTTTGATTTTAAAGGGACTTTTCCTGGCATACTAAAGGATGTCCTCTCGGAGTCTTCTCACAAAATTAGGTACAAAAAGATTCCGGGAGAACATAAAGAAGGAGTGGAGCATTATGACAGAAAAAAATATGTGGAACCTGTCGCCTGAAGAGGCATTAAAGGCCTGTCAGACATCAGAACAGGGACTGAGTACAGAGCAGGCGGAAAAAATACGTCTGGAAGCAGGAGAAAATATGCTCAAAGAGGGCAAAAAGAAAAGCCCGTTTCAGGTCTTTTTAGATCAGTTTAAAGACCTGATGGTAGTGATCCTGATCGGAGCAGCTATTATATCCATGTTTTCCGGAAATGAGGAAAGTACCATCGTTATTTTCGCTGTCCTTGTAATGAATGCAGTCCTGGGAACCATACAGCATGTAAAGGCAGAAAAATCACTGGAGAGTTTAAAACAGCTGTCAGCACCGGCGGCAAAAGTAATAAGGGATGGCATAAAACAGGAAATACCGGCCAAAGATGTGGTGCCGGGAGATATCCTGGAATTAGAAGCAGGAGATATGGTAGCTGCAGACGGAAGGATCCTTCATAATTATTCCCTTCAGGTAAATGAAAGCTCCCTTACAGGAGAATCTACCAATGTAGATAAGCAGGAAATGGCCTTGGAAGGGGAAGTGGCGCTGGCAGACCGCACCAACATGGTTTATTCCGGAAGCCTGGTAGCATACGGAAGAGCTACTGTCCTGGTCACAGCTACAGGTATGAATACAGAGATCGGTAAAATAGCCGGACTGATGAACAGCGCGCAAGAGCGGAAAACACCCCTTCAGAAAAGTCTGGATCAGTTCAGCGGGAAGCTGGCAGTGCTGATCATGATAGTCTGTGCGCTGGTGTTTGCTCTTTGCATGTTCCGGAAAATGACTCTTCTGGATTCACTGCTTTTTGCAGTGGCTCTGGCAGTAGCAGCCATACCGGAAGCCCTGACTTCCATTGTGACCATTGTTCAGGCCTTTGGTACCCAGAAAATGGCAAAAGAAAATGCTATTATCAAGAAGTTAAAGGCCGTAGAAAGTCTGGGCTGCGTATCTGTGATCTGTTCTGATAAAACAGGTACACTGACCCAGAATAAAATGACGGTCCAGCAGGTGTATGTAGACGGAAAAGTCATAAATGGCATAGACATGGATATTACTGACCAGACCCAGAGGTATCTGCTTTATGATGCAGTGCTTACCAATGATTCTAGCATTGTAGATGGAAAAGGCATTGGAGATCCTACAGAATATGCTCTTCTTGAAATGTTCCGCAATATACAGGTACTTCCGGAAAGCTATTTAGGAAAAATGGGGGTTCATGAGGATGCCCTGCGAAATGTGATGTGCCGTATGGAAGAGGTTCCTTTTGATTCAGACCGGAAACTGATGAGTACAAAATATTATATCCACGGTGTTCCTACGATCCTTACAAAAGGAGCTGTGGATGTGCTGCTGGACCGCTGTGTTAATGTGCGCTACAGTGACGGCATCCGTCCGATGACAGAAGAAGAGAAAGAAAAGATCCGCCTGGAGAATCAGAAATTTTCGGAAAACGGACTTCGTGTGCTGGCATTTGCCTATAAAGAGTCAGAAGAAGTTCTGTGCGTGGACACGGAATGCGGCTATACCTTTTTAGGACTTATTTCCATGGTGGACCCACCAAGACCGGAGTCTGTAAAGGCAGTGGCAGAGGCCGCCCAGGCAGGTATTAAAACGGTTATGATCACTGGTGACCATAAGGTAACAGCTACTGCTATTGCCCGCCATATTGGTATTTTCAAGGATGGTGATATGGCTCTTACAGGAATGGAGCTGGATGCCCTAAGTGATGCAGAGCTGGATGAAAAGATCGATAAAATATCTGTTTATGCCAGAGTTTCACCGGAAAATAAGATCCGTATCGTAGATGGCTGGCAGAGGCGCGGAAATATTGTGTCTATGACTGGTGACGGCGTAAATGATGCCCCGGCATTGAAGAAAGCGGACATTGGCGTAGCAATGGGCATCACAGGAACGGAGGTTTCCAAGGATGCTGCAGCCATGATCCTTGCAGATGATAATTTTGCTACGATCATCAAGGCGGTTGCAAACGGACGTAATGTATACAGAAATATTAAAAATGCAGTGCTGTACCTGCTTTCTGGAAACACAGCTGCTATTTTCACTGTACTGTATACATCCCTTATGGCACTGCCAGTGCCGTTTGCCCCGGTTCAGCTGCTGTTTATCAATCTTCTTACGGATTCGCTGCCGGCTCTTGCCATCGGCATGGAACCGGCAGATGAAGGTCTTTTAAGAGAAAAGCCAAGAGATCCTAAAGAAGGTCTTATGACAAGGGATTTTATGATAAAAATGGTATCCCAGGGTGCGATGATCGCAGTTGCAGTCATCACCGCTTTTTATCTGGGCTTAAAAAATGGTGGTGCGGCTATGGCTTCTACCATGGCATTTTCCACGTTGACTCTGGCAAGACTGTTCCATGGCTTTAACTGCAGAGGTAAACAGTTCATTTTTAAGATGGGCTTTACCACTAATCCTTACAGTATTTACGCATTTGCGGCAGGAGCTGCATTCCTTGGACTGGTTATTTTTATTCCGGGATTGCATGGACTGTTCCAGATACAGACTATGCCTGTAACAGCTATGATCCAGGTGGCAGCGCTGGCTTTTATTCCTACAGCCATTATCCAGTTAAGACGTAAGATCATAAATGCGTAAAGCAGTGAGTGATCTGATGTCAATGGTATCAAATAAGGAAAAATGTAAAAAAATGTAAAAAATGTGAAAAACTACTTGAAACCCACTTGAAAAGTGGGTAATATAAAAGGCAGCCGTTTTATGGGCTGTCTTTTATACTTTTGCGCTTTTGTGCGAAATAGGCAAAAAGAAAGCGCTTACAAAAAATAAATTGTGCAAATTACAGGAAAACACTATTGACATTACAGAAAATAAGGTCTACAATGACTATAATAATATTACAAAGAATATTAAAAAGAATATCAGGAGGAACAGTAAAATGACAAAGCGTGAAAGAGTAATTGCGGCAATTGAAGGAAAGCATGTAGATGCGATCCCATCATCTTTTTCCCTGCATTTCCCAAAGAATCAGGCAGTGGGTGATGAGGCAGTAGCTGCTCATTTAAAATTCTTTAAAGAGACCGATACAGATATTGTAAAGGTTATGAATGAGCATTTGGTACCTTACTATGGAATGATCCGCACTCCAAAGGATTACTATGAACTGATCCCATCTTTCAGCAGAAATACCAATATCATTGAAGATCAGATCGAAATGACCAAGAAGATCTTAGATGGCGCTGATAAGGATGCTTTTACCATGGGTACCTTACATGGTATGTGTGCTTCCGGTATCCATCCATTAGAGAGAATGGGTGAAGGTTACAATTACGATCAGGTTCGTCAGATGCAGGTAGATTTCCTCCGTTGGGATGAGAAAAAGATGTTAGATTCTATGGAGAGGATCGCTGATGGTATGTGTATCCTGGCAGAAAGATACATCAAGGATGCAGGTGTTGATTCTGTATATTACGCAGGCTTAGGTGCAGAGACCAGATGGTATACAGACGAAGAGTTTGCAAAATGGATCAAGCCATTTGACTTAAAGATCATGAAAGCCATCAAAGACGCAGGCGGCTACTGCTTCTTACATATGTGCAAGAGCGGACTGAACATGAAGAGATATGATGAGGATTACGCTGCACTGTCTGACGTTGTAAACTGGGGTGTATATGAAGCACCAATGAGCCTGGAAGATGGCAAGAAGCAGTTCCCGGGAAAGACCATCCTTGGCGGATTAGAGAACCGCAGTGGTGTTCTGGTAGATGGTGATGAATATGATGTAAGAAGAGAAGTTATTAAGGTTGTTGAAAACTTCGGAAGAGACAGCTTTATCCTTGGCGCAGACTGCACACTGGCAACTGAGCAGGATCTGAAGCTGGTAAGAGCTGCAGTAGAGCAGGCAAGAAGCTTATAATACACAGATCTTAAGAAAAGAGGGGTGCAAATGCTCAGATATATAGGAAAAAGAATATTAATTGCAATACCTACTTTTTTGGGGATCACGGTTTTAGTATATGTGCTTTCTTCGATGGCTCCTGGAACTCCGTTGGAAATGATCTTTAATGATCCGAATGCTACGGCAGAACAGATGGCAGCGATGAAAGCAAAGCTGGGACTGGATCAGCCGGTTATGATACAGTATTTTAACTGGCTGGTACAGCTCCTGCATGGAAATATGGGTGCATCTTACCGAACAGGACACGCTGTCTGGGCAGACATTTCCGAACGTATCGGACCGACACTGCTCCTTACCATGTCTTCTCTGGTGTTCTCCATCCTGATCGCAATTCCACTGGGGATCATGTCCGCATATAAGCCATACACAGCATGGGACTACATTTCCTCTGCGTTTTCCTTTATCGGAGCAGCCATCCCAAATTTCTTTGCAGGACTGGTATTCGTATACCTTCTTTCAGTAGTATTGAAGGCTTTCCCAAGTGGAGGTATGTACGACACATCAGGTGTCAGAACCTTATCAATGTTATTACATCACCTGTTCCTTCCTATGCTGGTACTTTCCATCCAGCAGGTAGGAAGTCTGATCCGTCAGACAAGAGGTGCTATGCTTGATGTTTTGCAGGAAGATTATATCCGTACTGCAAGGGCAAAAGGCTCGTTAGAAGGAAGAGTCCTTTTCAAACATGCTCTTCAGAATGCATTTATTCCGATCATCACCCGTATTGGTATGATGATCCCGTTCTTAGTAGGCGGCGCTGTTGTTACAGAACAGATCTTTGCATGGCCGGGACTTGGAAGCTTAATGGTACTTTCCATTAACTCCCGTGATTATCCGGTTATCATGGGTATCACGGTTTTCATTGCAGCAGCTGTACTGATCGGCAACATGGTCGTAGATCTTATTTATGGTCTCTTAGACCCGAAGATCCGTTATTCATAGGAGGGAGTAGACGTAATGGCGAAAGAAAATAACAGAAGCTCCTATTTCGGGGACGTAGTCAAAAAATTCCTGGCACACAGACTGGCAATGATGGGTACTATCGTATTGCTTATTGAGGTGCTGGCAGTTTTACTGCTTCCGGCTATTATGAAGCTGGATCCATATTCCATGGATTATATGGCTTTTGGCGGTGGTCCTTCACCAGAGCATATCTTAGGCTGTGATGATGTAGGAAGGGACTTATTTGCCAGATTGATCTTCGGTGGCCGTGTTTCACTGATGGTTGGTATCTGTTCTGCCTTGATCAGCTTAGTCATAGGTGTTCCGTTGGGTCTGGTTGCCGGATATTTCAGGGGTGCAGTAGAAACTGTTATCATGAGATGTGCAGACATCTTCATGTCATTCCCTAACATGATCCTGATCCTGGTTTTAGCCAGTGTGTTAGGACAGTCTTTAACTACAGTTACACTGGTAATAGGATTCCTTGGCTGGACTGAGTTTGCCAGACTTATTTACGCCAGCGTACTGTCAGTCAGGGAAAAAGATTATGTAGAATCAGCAAAAGCGATCGGTGCGAAAAACGGCACAATCTTACTTCGTTATGTTTTACCAAACTCATTTGCACCGGTTATCATTTCCTTTACATTCAGGACAGCACAGGCGATCATCACAGAGTCTTCCTTAAGCTTCTTAGGACTTGGTGTGCAACCTCCGGAAGCTTCCTGGGGAAACATCCTTTATTATGCACAGTCCATCAGTGTACTGTCTACAAAGCTTTATATGTGGGTACCGGCCGGTGTTGTACTGGTCCTTACTGTACTGAGCATTAACTTCATCGGTGATGGCATCCGTGATGCCTTAGATACCAAGATGAAGATTTAAGCTATATCATTTTTATGTCCGCGGGGAAGTGGGTACAGAGAGACTTCGAGAGGACATTGAACGCAAAGGAGGAAAAACATGAAAAAAAGTAACCTTTTAAAAAAGGCAGTGTCAGTGTTATTAGTAGCATCTGCACTGGCAGGCTGCGGCAGCTCTGCAACCCAGACTGCTACCACAGCAGCTCCGGCTGCATCCGGAACTGAAACAAGCGCAGCAGCTACAGAAGCCGGCAGCACAGGAAACACAGCAGAATCAGGCACCATTACTATGGCAATGGTTTCTGCATGGGATTCCATTATCCCATTTGATACTACAAGCTCCTATTCAGATGTAGTTCTGGATCTGATCTATGACAAGCTGGTATATCTGAAGCAGGACGGTACTTATGAACCAAGACTGGCTGATAAGTGGAGCATGAGCGATGACAATAAGGTATTGACTGTACACCTGAATGAAAATGCAAAATGGCAGGATGGCGAGCCTGTAACTGCTGATGACGTAGTATTCACCATGCAGGTTTACAACTCCCCAAGTGCTGCTGTTGTAAGACAGAACAATGTAAGCCCATTTGCAGGCTTTAAAGAGGGTGATGACAGCCTTCAGGTAAAGGCAGTAGATGAGCATACAGTAGAAATGACCTGTGCAGAGCCAACCAATATGGATTTCCTCTTCTTCATCAAGTTCAGGGATATCTATATCCTTCCAAAGCATCTGTTAGGTGATACACCATATGCTGATATTAGAAACAACAGCTACTGGGAGAAACCGGTCGGTTCCGGTCCATGTATCTACGAGAGTCAGATCAGCGGCGAGCGTATGGAATTTAAGGCAAACAAGGACTACTACTTAAAGACACCACAGTGGGATCGTTTTGTAGTAAAAGTTGTTGCTACACCTAGCCTTCTGTCCGGTCTGATGAACAACGAGATCGATATCCTGGCTGGAAACGTTGCTTCCCTGCAGTTATCTGACTGGGATATGGCTAAGCAGCAGCAGAACCTGACCTGTGTATCTACAGAGTCTGTAGGATACCAGTACATGGCTATTAATACAGGAAAAGATTACATGCCAGCGAAGGTTAGACAGGCGATCGACATGGCGATCAACAGAGATGCTATTGTTTCCGGTCTGTTAAAGGGCGAAGGCGAGCCGGCATTTGGACCATTTGCAAAGAGCCATAAGTATTATGATGATGTAGTAAATGTAGGATACAACCCGGAAAAGGCAAAAGAACTGTTAGCAGAAGCTGGCTGGGATGGTTCCCATGAGTTAGTATTCTCTGTACCTACTGGAAACAGCATCAGAGAGCAGGCTGCAGTTATCATCCAGCAGAATCTTCAGGAAGTTGGTATCAAGACAAAGATCGAGTCTGCTGACTTTGCAACCCACTTAACTAAAGTAAGAGAAGGAAACTACGACCTTGGTCTGATCGGTTCCGGCGGTTCACCAGACCCATCTGAGTGTGTTATCAACTTCAAGCCAGATCACATCAACAACTTCTCCCACCTGTCTGACTGGACTATTTATGATACTGGTGCAGAAGGAGAGCATGCGTTCAGCTTTGAAGACAGAAAAGCTAATTATGACAAGTATCAGGAGCTTCTGGTTGATCAGGTACCATTCTGCTTCCTGTATTTCCAGAATAACCTGTTTGCTTACAACAACAGGATTGGTAATGTAAAAGATAACCAGGATTACTCTCAGTTAAACAGAGATGTATGGAACTGGACCATCGAAAAATAATAAATGTTTATAATATATGAGCATTGCCCGCCACCTTGTGTGGCGGTGCAGACCGGAGCAAGGAGATAAAAGCTGCTCCGGTCTGCAGCACCACAGAAGAAGGGGAATGCGTTTAAAAAACTTTCAGGGATAGCGAAATGGAGGATTAACATGGAACCTTTATTAGAAGTAAAGAATTTAAAAACCAGCTTTAAAATTGGCAAGAAGTGGGTTCCTGCCGTAGAACAGGTAAGCTTTCATGTAGACCCGGGAGAAACACTGGGCATTGTAGGTGAATCCGGCTGCGGTAAGAGTGTAACTTCCATGTCGGTCATGAGACTTTTGCCAAAGGCAACTACAAAGATAGAGGCAGATGAGATCCTATTAAATGGGAAGAATATTGCTGCTTATTCTGATAAGGAAATGGCTCAGGTAAGAGGAAAAGGGATAGGAATGATATTCCAGGATTCCATGACCTCTTTAAATCCGGTAAAGACCATTGGAAAACAGCTGGATGAGGCATTTATCGTCCATCACAGCTGTGACAAAAATGAGGCAAAGATCCGCAGCATTGAAATGCTTACAAAAGTAGGGATCCCTTCCCCGGAAAAAAGATATGGTGAATATCCTCATCAGTTGTCCGGTGGTATGCGTCAGCGTGTGATGATCGCTATGGCTCTGGCCCAGAATCCATCGCTTATTATTGCCGATGAGCCGACCACTGCGCTGGATGTGACTATTCAGGCCCAGATCATGGAGCTTATGAAGGAAATGAAAGAAAAAACCGGAGTCTCCATTATGTTGATCACTCACGATATGGGTGTTGTAGCAGAGATGGCAGATAAGATCATGGTCATGTATGCAGGTATGGTCATTGAGTATGCAACGGCAAGAGAGATATTTAAGGATCCGAAGCATCCTTATACAAAGGGACTTCTGGCATCTATCCCGCGAAAAGATAAGGATATTGACAGGCTTTACACCATTGAGGGAACCGTTCCTTCCCTTACTTCTATGCCAAAGGGATGTCGTTTCTGTGACCGTTGTACCTGTGCAATGGAAAAATGCCGGAATGAACAGCCACCAATGTATCAGTTTGGCGAAAGAAGCGTAAGGTGCTTCCTGTATGAAGATAAAGGCGGTGTAAGCGATGAAAGATAATGTGATCCTGGAAGTAAAAAATGTTGAAAAATTTTTCTATGGAAATAAAAAACTGTTTCAGAAAGACAGACCTGTTGTAAAGGCTGTAAATGACGTTTCTTTTACGATCAATGAAGGCGAGACCTTTGGTATTGTAGGTGAGTCAGGATGCGGAAAATCCACTTTGGGAAGAACTGTCATCCGTCTTTTAAATCCAACTAACGGACAGGTTATCTACAAGGGAACGGATCTGGCTACACTTTCCGGTGAAGAAATGCGTAAGCTGCGCCAGGAGATCCAGATCATCTTCCAAGATCCCTATGCGTCCTTAAATCCGAGAATGACAGTCAGAGAGCTGATCCAGGCACCTCTTGATGTATATTCGCATGAGTCAGAAGCAGAAAAGCTGGCAAAAGTAAAGAATATTATGGCGAAAGTAGGTCTTCGTGAAGAGTACATGAGCAAATATCCCCATGAGTTCTCCGGAGGCCAGAGACAGAGGATCGTTATTGCGAGAGCCCTGATCCTGGAGCCAAAGTTTATCTTCTGTGATGAACCGGTGTCTGCGCTGGATGTATCTGTGCGTGCACAGGTATTGAATCTGATGAAAGATCTTCAGAAGGAATTTAACTTAACTTATATGTTTATTTCCCATGATTTAAGCGTGGTACGTTTTTTATGCGACCGTATTGGCGTTATGTATCTGGGACGTATGGTTGAGATCGCTGACAGACAGGAATTATATGATAATCCAATGCATCCGTATACAAAGGCACTGCTTTCTGCAATTCCGGTGCCGGATGTAGATGTAGATCATGAACCAATACTGTTAGAGGGTGATATTCCAAGCCCATATAATCCGCCAAAGGGCTGTCTGTTCCACACAAGATGTAAATATGCAATGGAATGCTGTAAAAATGAAGTGCCACAGATGCGCCAGATCGGAGAAAATCATTGTGTAGCATGTCATCTGTATGATAATACAGAAAAAGAATAAACGTGGGTTTACAAGTGGATGGCTTCATTGCCAGAAAGGGAAAAGCAATGGAAAATGAATGGATTGAAAAACATATTGATGAAATGGTCCGGGATATATGTAAGCTTTCAGAGATCCCAAGCGTAAGTATAAAAACAGAAAATCCGGATATGCCTTTTGGACAGGCATGTTTAGATGCTCTTCATGCAGCGTTGGATTTAGGAAAATCTATGGGATTTGAGCCTTTTAACCATGAAAATTATTGCGGAACGATCCTGTGGAAGGGAGAAAGTGATACAGAGATCGGTTTCTTTGGCCATGCAGACGTAGTACCGGCAGGAAATGGCTGGACCTGTTGCCAGCCTTTCGAACCAGTTGTAAAGGACGGGATTCTTATTGGAAGAGGCGTCAGCGACAATAAAGGTTCTTTTATGACAGCTTTGTATGCTTTAAGATATTTAAAGGAACAGGGCTATAAGCCAAAACACAGCTTCCGTTTCTATTTTGGATGCGATGAAGAAAAAGGAATGAGTGATCTGCAGTATTACACGGAACATTACAAAGAACCTGCGTTTTCTATTGTTCCGGATGTTATGTTCCCTGTATGCAACGGTGAAAAGGGTATTCTGGAATTTAATGCAGAGCGCCCTGTAAAGAGCAATAAACTGGTTAGTTTCCAGTCCGGTATCATGTCCAACCAGGTACCGGCAGAAGCATACGCAGTTCTTACTTTAACAGAAGATGAGAATGCAAAGATAAAAGAAGTGATCAAAGCAGCTGCAGGTACAGTTGAAAAGCTGGCTGACGGCAATGTGAAAGTGTATGTCCACGGTATTCCGGCTCATGCAGCTTTTCCGGAAGGCTCTGAAAGTGCAGAAGTAAAGCTGGCAGGACTTTTGATCAGGTCCGGAGTGTTGGATGAAGATGCAAAAGAACTGATGGAAGCCATCTGTGATATGTTTGGTGATTATTACGGTGCAGGCCTTGATGTTCCATTTGAGGACGAAGGTTCTGGCAAACTGACCCATGTAGGTGGTATGTGCAAGCTGGAAAATGGTGTTTTCTGGCAGAATGTAAATATACGTTATAATGTAACCGCAGTTTATGAAGTGATGATGGAGAACATTGGTAAATGCTTAAAGTCACATGGCTTTGAGCTGACCGGGTCACACAATTCTTCTCCCTGCTTTACAGATCCAAACTCCAAGGAAGTACAGGCACTGCTGGAAGTCTGCTGCCGCAGTCTGGGAATGGAATTAGAGCCTTATGTAATGGGAGGCGGTACTTATTCCAGAAAGTTAAAGCATGCAGTTGGTTTTGGTCCCGGTATCCCAGGAAAAGAGAAGCGTTTTGGCACAGAAAGAGGCGGTGCCCATCAGGCAGATGAATATATTGAGATCGAACATTTAAAGAAAGCTTTTGAAATCTATGTAGAAGCCATCAAAAAGCTGGATGAAGTAGTTGACTGATCAGAATATATTTTTCTGGGAACTTGACAAAACAGGCTTTTCAGTGGAAAATAAAACATTGGGTGCGAAAGCATTACTAAATCGATCGTAATGTAGGGGAATGTATGCAAAAAGAAACTTTAAAAGAGAGAGTTTATAGAGGAATCTACGAGGCTGTAACAAATGGCGAATATAAGTCAAATGATATTCTTACGGAAAATCAGATGATTGAAAAGTTTGGTGTGAGCAAGTCACCAGTAAGGGAAGCACTGGTAGAACTCTGTAAAGATGGGATTTTAACAAACATTCCCAGAATGGGTTATCAGGTACGGGCTGTTACCTTAAAGGAGATCATTGATATTCTGGAATTCAGAGTAGATGTAGAACTTGGGGGATTGAGAAAAAGTTTTCCGATCCTTACAGAGGAAAATATAGCCATGCTCCGGCAGATCGCAGAAAGGCACTCGGCAGATGTAGACCGGGTGGTATTTAAAAACTGGCAGAGGAACTATGAATTCCATACCTATCTGTACTCATTAAATAATAATGTTTACGGCTGTGAGGCATTACAGCAGATGATACACCAGTGTTCACGCTACATTTCCCAGTATTTCCTGTCTGCATGGCAGCGGAAGAATGAGTCCAATGGCCGTTATCATATAGCTGTTGTGGATGCATTGGAAAGACGGAATATTGACGAAGCATGTATGTACCTGGAAAAGGATATACTGGCAGTCAAAGAAGAAATCCTAACGCTACATTCAATGAACATGTAATGAGCGCAGGGAAAAACAAGCGTCTGCGCAGCAGACATTTGTTTTTCACAAGCCATTAACGAAGATCCCGCCTGCGAAAGCAGGCAGTAGAGCACGTCAGTGCGTGGATCTGAGTATAAAAAAGCTCCAGTCCAACCGGACCGGAGCTTTTTTCAGGAATTTCTTTTTATCAAAGCGGATCAGCCAAAGTATCTCTTTAACAGACCCTCGAATGCTCTGCCATGACGAGCTTCATCTTTAGCCATCTCATGAACGGTGTCATGGATCGCATCCAGGTTAGCTGCTTTTGCTCTCTTAGCCAGGTCAAATTTACCAGCAGTAGCGCCGTTCTCAGCAGCAACTCTCATTTCCAGATTCTTCTTGGTAGATGGGGTAACAACTTCACCTAACAGTTCAGCAAACTTAGCCGCATGCTCAGCTTCTTCGTAAGCTGCCTTCTCCCAGTACAGGCCGATCTCAGGATAGCCTTCTCTGTGAGCAACACGAGCCATAGCCAGATACATACCAACCTCTGAACACTCACCTTCAAAGTTAGCTCTTAAATCAGCCATGATATCTTCTGGGGAACCCTGGGCAACACCTACTTCATGTTCACATGCCCAAGAGATCTCATCAGCAGCCTGCTCTTTGAACTTGGAAGCAGGAACGCCGCACTGTGGACATTTTTCAGGTGGATTTTCTCCTTCATAAACATAACCGCATACTGTACAAACCCATTTCTTCATAATGATATTCTCCTTTTCTCTTTTAGATTAAATTTAATAGTATAGGAAACCAGATTTTTCTGGTCACCGTAATATTTTTTCTTGTAATCAATAATAGTAATGATTACTGATATTAATATAATACATTTCTTTTAACTTGTCAAGAGAAATTCTCATTTATTTCTCTTTTTATCCGGTGCTTTTTAGCTGCTCTTTTTAAGAGTATTTTCCGTCTTGTCTTTTTCCATGCACTGATAGCAGTGGCCATAAAATAAAATAGAATGGCTGTCGATCTTTCCGGGGGCTTTTGACTGGACAGAAGCATTCAGACCGGTCATCTCATCCAAATCGATATCGTAGATCTGTCCGCATTCCCTGCATACAAAATGATAGTGAGGTGTGGCATTTCCATCGTAGTGATCCGGACCGTTTCCGCAGGTCAGTTTCAGGATCTCACCCGTCTCCACCAGCAGGTTCAGGTTTCTGTATACAGTACCCAGACTGATATTTGGAAATTCTTCGCGGATGCTGGCGTATAGGGCGTCTGCCGTGGGATGATCGCGTCTGCTCATCAGGTTGGCTTTGATGGATTCTCTCTGACGGCTATACTTTAATGTTTTCATAGGCGTCTCCTTAATGATAAAACTTAATAACAATAATTGTTACTGTTTTAATATAACAAAAAAGAAAGGAAAAGTCAAGGGGGAGATTTCCTTTCTTTTGACAGGCAGCTGTAACAGCAGGCTGATTACAATAAATTGCAGACAGATGCCAGGGAGTTATACATCTGTATTTAAAGGCAGTCCGGCAGCGGACGGAATATGCTCCAGGGCAGTACGGATAAACTCATGGGTTGCCCGGGACATGTAATGTCCTTTGTGATATCCGATGGCCAGTGTACCATGGGCTCTTGGGTAGTTTAAAGAAAACAGGTTAAGACCTGCCTGTTTCATCAGGGAGTCATGGTAAGCCTTTAAGTTTTGTTTGGAGGACATGAACATACGGGGATAAAAGGTGATCCCCATTCCCTGTACACTTAAAGCAAGTACTGTTTCAATATTTTCTGTTTCCAGTACAATGTGGGGAGTGATCTGCGTATCTTCAAAGAGCTCGTCTGCAATGGTACGCACCCGGTTTCCTTTTTTTAACAGGACAAAGGGGCAGTTTTCTAAAAGCCGTACGTCAGCAGACTGGTACAGTTTTTTCTTGATCTCTTCAAAACGGTCCGGATAGGCCTTGTGGATCACTTCGTCGGGAACAATTAAAAGGATCTCTTCCCGGCAGATGGGTACAGTAGCTACATTTTCCGCTGTAAAAGGAAGAAGGTCGATCATCAGGTCAATATTTCCGTGGAGAAGGTCATTTGCCAGTTCACTGGAATTTCCCTCCACCAGATGCAGTTCAATTCCCGGAAATTCCCTTTGATAGGTAGGAAGGATCTCAGGAAGGATAAAACGTCCTCTGGTATGGGAAACACCAATAGAAAGCTGGCCGGTAGAGAAATCCTTAATATCAGAGATTTCCTTATAGGTCTCGTCTTTTAAGTCCAGAAGCTGTCTGGCCCGGGTCTGAAGGGCCTGTCCCGCATAGGTCAGTGTCAGTGGTGAAGTACGGTTAAACAAAACAACGTCAAATTCCTTTTCCAGGTTGGAAATATGGTTGCTTAATGACTGCTGGGAGATATAAAGGCGTTTGGCAGCGCGGGTAAAGTTTAACTCTTCGGCAGCTACCAGAAAATATTCCAGGTTCAGAAAGTTGATCATAGGGCAGTGTTCCTTTCGGCAGCTTTTCGGAATGCTTCATTTTCAGCAAGGAGCTGTTTTAATTTTGGAATATAGGCGGCAGCTTTTTCTAAAGAAGTATTGACGATCAATTCTTCAGGAAAGCCGGTTTCCTCTAAAAGTGTATGAGCCAGAGTATGATTTCCCACATCTGCTTCGCAATGGGCGTCACTATCAATGATAATAGAAGTGCCATAGCGCATACACGCTGCTAAAAGCTCTTTATAATTTTCTCCTGCACCTTTGCGGGCACCTAAAGGATTTAAGGAAGCATTATTTACTTCCAGCAATTTATGGTTTCTGGCAGCTGCCTTTGCCACTTCTGCCCAGTCAGCAGGCAGTCTGGAATCATCAGGATGTCCTATGATATTTACATAAGGATTTTCCATTACATTCAGATAAGCCCGTGTATAATCGGCAACAGAGCCGTTATTGTCAATGCAGGGAGTGTGAAGGCTGGCAACTGCATAGTCGATCTTCTTTAAATAATATTCACTCAGATCTATATTTCCATCAAAATCCAGGATGTTCAGTTCCGCGCCCATAAGCACAGGCACACCCCGGATCACTTTTGGGATCACCTTAAAATTGGTAAAATAAAATTCGTGGCAGGTGCCTGGCATAGCAGGGGCATGTTCCGTACAGCCGTAAAGTGCCAGTCCATTATCAGCTGCAGCCTGTGCCATTTCATATAAAGTATTGTAAGCATGGCCACTGGCAATAGTATGTGTGTGAAGGTCTAAAATATCTTTCATGGATGTAAAATACCTCTTAAATTAGAAAATTATATGTTTTTTGGAATCTTTCTGTACTGAATCAAGTATAGCATAGCAAATTAAGGGAGAAAAGGGCGAAAAAAAGAAAAAACTGACGCAATTTTCCAAATAAAACGGTGGAAATATAAGTGCCATATAAGATATAATGTAATGAGTGAAGGGAAAAACAAGCGGCTGCGAAGCAGACATTTGTTTTTCACGAACCATTAACGAGTGAACCCGTCTGCAAAGCAGACAGTAGAGCGCAGGTTCATAAGTTACGCTGGAAAATAGAATGGCGGAGGAAAAAATAATGAGTGAAGAAATGAACAAACAGCAGGAAGCAGAAGTAAAAGCAGAGGCACCGGCAGAGACCATGGAAGATTATGCAGCAGAGCTGGAAGCTTCTTATAAGGCATTTGATGAAAGACATTTTGAGCTTCCGGAGGCAGATGATGCAGAAGGGGAAAAGTGGGCAGAGTTTGCACAGATGATGGCTGACCGCACAATTGTAAAGGTTAAGATCACAGAAGCTGTAAAAGGCGGTGTTGTCGCATTTGTAGATGAAGTAAGAGCATTTATCCCGGCATCCCAGTTATCTGCAGAGTATGTTGAAAAGCTGGAAGACTGGCAGGGAAAGAGTATTGAAACAGTGATCATTACCGTTGATCCGGAAAAGAAGAGACTGGTGCTTTCCGGCCGCGAAGTTGAAAAGGAGAAAAAGGCAGAAGCACGCAAAGAGCGTCTGGCTCAGTTTAAGGCCGGAGATGTAGTAGAAGGAACCGTAGACAGTATTAAAGATTACGGTGCATTTGTAAAGCTTGCAGATGGCATTGATGGACTGGTACACATTTCCCAGATCAGCACCCAGCGTATCAAGCATCCAGGCGCAGTTTTAAAAGAGGGACAGACTGTAAAAGTAAAGATCTTATCTATTGCAGACGGAAAGATCAGTCTGAGCATGAAGGCTCTGATCCAGCAGGAAACTGAGGAAGAAGAACACGAAACATTTGATTATAAAGAAACAGCCTCTGCTACAACAGGACTGGGAGATCTGTTAAAAGGACTGAAGCTGTAGAAAGGGGCCTAAATGTCAGTGATCCCCAAAACCAGTGATCAGGTGGACCAGTGGCGGTCGGTGATGTTTCTTTATGATTCGGCTTTAAAGAAGCTGAATACGAAAATAGAAATATTAAACAATGAATTTGTAAACCGCTACGATCATAACCCGATCGAACATATTAAATCCAGACTGAAGACAGCAGACAGCATTGTAAAAAAGCTGAAAAAAGACGGATGCGAAGTGACCATCGACAATATGATGAACCATTTAAGCGATATTGCCGGTATCCGCATTATCTGTTCTTTTACTTCTGATATTTACCAGATTGCAGAAATGATCGCGGCCCAGGGTGATGTTACAGTGATCCATGTAAAAGACTATATTAAGAATCCAAAGCCCAACGGATACAAAAGCTACCATATGGTAGTAACCGTACCGGTCTATCTTACAGATGGGCCGGTAGAAACAAAGGTGGAGATCCAGATCCGCTCTGTAGCTATGGATTTCTGGGCCAGCTTAGAGCACAAGATAGCCTATAAGTTTGAAGGCAATGCACCGGAAGGATTGCTGCACGAGTTAAAAGACTGTGCAGATGTGGTAGATATGCTGGATAAAAAGATGTTTTCTTTGAATGAGGCGATCACCGCCTATGCAAAAGAACATCAGGAGACAGACCCGGATCGGGAACAGATATGAAATTATTTTTGAAACTTACAGATGAAGTGATCAAACAGAACCTGCGCCAGCTGGTATTATTTACGTTTTTATACCGGCTGGTCGCAGGTATATTCTATATTAAAACAGTAAACAGTATTTTAAGGTTCTCACTGCATATGGCGGGGTACAGCTACCTTACCACAGGCAATCTGAGGGCTTTTCTGCTGCGCCCTGTTACTGTTTTTGCTGTTATCTTTATCCTGTTTTTAGGAATGGCATTTATGCTGATCGAAACAGGAGCCATGATAACGGCCTATCATTCTTCTATTTATTTAAGAGGGATAAATGTTGTATCCGTTTTTTTAGGCGGAATGGGAGCAGCAGTGAATGAATTTCGGAAAAAAAACTGGCGGCTGTTATTTGCTGTCCTTGGAAATTATATTTTGATGAACTGCTATTTTCTTGTGCGTATACTGACTCGCATGAAACCGGTAAATTTCGTATTATACGAAATCTTACATACCGCAGGGACCAGAATGGCACTGGTAGTGGGAAGTGTCCTTCTCACTGTTTTTTCTGTACCTGCCATGATGGTATTTTTTGCCTGTATGCTGGAACAGAAAAATTTTAAGGACGGGATCGCAGAAAGCAGAAGGATCTTAAAAGGAAAATGGCCAAGGGCCGTACTGCTTTTAGTAGTGTTAAACCTGTTTCTTATTTTAGGACTGGTCCTTACATACGGTGCAGTGATGGTGATAGCAGCGGTCCTGGTGACTTTATTTGCAAAGGCTTATACAGCCACAGCTGTAATGGCCACAGTTAGTTACCGCATTGAATGGCTGCTGCTGTTTATAGGTTCTGCGGTGGCAGTTGTAACAGATTTTGGCGCAATGACGGTATTGTATCATCAGTTTGGCGGCGCGTCACCGATCCCGGTAAATGAATACGATTTTCCAAAAAACCAGGAAGGCTATTCCAGAAAACGGTGGTTTTTTACATTGACAGCTGTGCTTTCAGGAATTTCTGCTTTTATGGTCTTTGATATGGTGTACAATGGAAATTCCCCGGATCAGGCGATTTTGTCCCAGGTGGAGATCACAGCCCACAGAGGCAGTTCTAAACATGCTCCGGAAAATACCATGGCGGCGATCAAAGCAGCTATTGATGAAATGGCAGATTACAGTGAGATCGATGTGCAGCTGTCAGAAGACGGTGTGCCTGTGGTCTGTCATGACTTGAACCTGGCCCGTGTGGCTGGTGTGGACGTGTCCCTGAAAAACCTTACCTTTGACCAGCTGGAGCAGCTGGATGTGGGAAGCCATTTCAGTTCCCAGTTTGCAGGAGAGAAGATCCCGTCTCTGGAAGAGGTTCTGGAAGCCTGCAAAGGACATATCCGCTTAAATATCGAATTAAAAAGCATAGGCGCGAAAAGCCCACTTCCTGAAGCGGTGGCAGAAATGATCCGGAAAATGGAAATGGAAGATCAGTGTGTGATCACTTCAGTTTCCCTGGATTATCTGAAACGCATAAAGGAAGCAGAGCCGGAGTTAAAGACAGGTTATATTCTGGCTGCAGCCTATGGCTCTTATTATAAAAATGAATTTGTGGATTTTATCAGTATCCGATCCAGTCTGGTGACAAAAAAACAGATCCAGGCAGCTCATGAATACGGTAAAGCGATCCACGTATGGACGGTAAACAGCCGTTCGGAGATTGAACAGATGGCTCTTATAGGTGTGGATAATATTATTACCGATTATCCTGCAAGAGCAAAAGAAGTGCTGTATCAGCCGGATGTGGCGAAGAATTTATTAGCATATATCCGGATGGTGATGAAATAGGAGGAAAATACATTGAGAGCAGTATTGCAGAGAGTGGCCAGAGCAAGTGTCACAGTAGAAGGAGAGGTTCTGGGAAAAATTGGAAAAGGATTTATGATCCTGTTAGGCGTAGAAGATGCAGATACAGAGGAGATCACCGACAAGATGGCGGACAAGATCTGCAAGCTGCGTATTTTTGAAGATGAAAATGGAAAAACAAATTTAAGCCTGGCAGATGTAGGGGGAGAATTACTGGTGATCAGCCAGTTTACGCTTTATGCAGACTGCAAAAAGGGCAACCGCCCAAGCTTCGTAAAAGCAGGTGCGCCGGATATGGCAGAACGTTTATACGAACATTTTATGGACCGGTGCAGAAACTATGTGGATGTAGTGGAAAAGGGGCAGTTTGGCGCAGATATGAAGGTGGAGCTGTTAAATGACGGACCATTTACGCTGATGTTGGAAAGTGAGCAGCTTTTTAAATAAACGGCGCGGTCAATAGAAAGGACAGTTATCTTAGAAAGGACAGTCATGGAACTGGTGTTATATTACAGTACGGGAGATCCCCGAATGAAAAAACAGGAAATGATGATGAAAAGCGTTCTGGTGCGTATGGGAGTGAAGATACGCAATGTGGCCCCGGACCAGGTGATGGAATCAGTAGGATATCTGGCAGGTGTACCGGGCTTTGAAAAAAGGGAAGTATTGCAGCAGCCGGAAGCAGAAGAAAAAATACCCCAGATCACAGAGCAGATGCTGGTAATGAAGGACTTTACCAGCCGGCGTATTGATACTTTGCTTTTGAATCTGCGTAAGGCGAAAGTGCCGAAGATCAATTTAAAAGCCATTGTTACAGAGCAGAATGCAGGCTGGAGCTTTTATCATCTTTATGAAGAGATCGGGGAAGAACACCGCAGGATGAATGGAGGCGCACAGTAATGGAAAGTCCCACCAGGCAGAGGCAGCTTGAAGAACTGGATCAGGTAGAGCTTTGTACCCGTATTTTGTACCAGTCACGGAATGAATTGTATGTAAATATGCATTTTCTGGATGTATCTTTAAGCAGTCTGGGCTTTGAAGCAGACTGGAACAGAAAGGGGATCGCCTGTGACGGGGCAGTGATCTATTATGGTCCTGCATTTATTTTAGACCTTTACAAAAAGGGGCGTCAGGTGGTAAACCGTTATTATCTCCATGCATTATTCCACTGTCTGTTCTGCCATCTGTATACACGAAAAGGCAGAGAGAAGGAAATGTGGGATCTGGCCTGTGATATTGCCATGGAATCTGTACTGGATGGAATGTATGAAAAATGCATCCACATCCCCCAAAGTCCTTTGAGAAGAGAAGCTTACCTGCGTATCCGCAGGTTTTTAACGGGAAACAGGACCGCAGGTGCTTCCAGCGAGGAGGAACGGAATATCGTTCTTACAGCTGAGCGGGTCTATCATGCCCTTATGGAAATGGCTCTTCCGGAGAGAAGATTACGCCAGCTTCAGGCAGAATTTCATTTAGATGACCATGATCTGTGGGAGCAGGAAGCAGATCCATCGGCTGCAATGACCAGGCAGAACCAGTGGAATGACAACAGGGAGCGGATGCAGACCCAGATGGAGACTATGGGATCTGAGGAAGAGTCAGAGAATGAACAGAGCCTGCTGGATTCTATTCAGGTGGAAAATGAAGAACGGTATGATTACCGGCAGTTTTTAAGGAAATTTGCGGTCCTGCGGGAAGAAATGCAGACAGATCCGGATTCCTTTGATCAGGCATTTTACACATACGGCCTTTCCCTTTATGGGAATATGCCTCTTATAGAACCTTTGGAGACCAGAGAGGTGCAGAGGATCGAGCAGTTTGTTATTGTCATTGATACCAGTATGTCCTGCTCAGGGGAACTGGTACAGTGGTTTTTAGAGGAAACCTATGATGTGCTTTCCCAGTCAGAGACTTATTTCAGAAAAGTGCAGATCCATGTGATCCAATGTGATGACAAGGTGCAGTCAGATGTGGTCCTTACCTGCGCTGATGACCTGAAATCCTATATGGAGCATTTTCAGATCAAAGGATATGGAGGAACAGATTTCAGACCGGCTTTTGAGTATGTAAATACTTTAAAGGCAATGGGGCAGTTAAATGGGCTGAAGGGACTTATTTATTTTACAGACGGAAAAGGTATTTATCCGGTAGCGGCACCGGTTTACGATACGGCTTTTGTGTTTATCAGGGAGAGGTTTTGCGAAGAAGGGTTTCCGGCATGGGCTATGCGGGTAGTGTTAGATGATAATGAGTGCAGGCAAAAACAAGCGGCTGCGTCAGCAGACATTTGTTTTTGACAAGCTATTAACGAGCAGACCGCCTGCGTAAGCAGGCAGTAGAGTGCGCCAGCACGGGGTTCGTGAGTATAAAGAAAGGAACAGATCCAGTGAATATTAAACGAGCGAAAGAAGAGATAAAAGATACTATTGCAGCTTATCTTTTAAAAGATGAGTTTGGAGAATATAAGATCCCGGCGATCCGTCAGAGACCGGTACTGCTTATCGGCCCCCCTGGAGTAGGAAAGACCCAGATCATGGAGCAGATCGCCAGAGAATGTGAGATCGGCCTGGTGGCTTATACCATTACTCATCATACACGGCAAAGTGCAGTGGGACTGCCCTTTATCCAGCATAAAATTTATGGTGGGAAAGAATATTCTGTTACAGAATATACCATGAGCGAGATCATTGCTTCTGTGTATGACCGCATACGGGAAACCGGTTTAAAAGAAGGTATTCTTTTTATTGATGAGATAAACTGCGTGTCAGAGACGCTGGCACCTACCATGCTCCAGTTTTTACAGTGCAAGACCTTTGGAAGCCATAAGGTGCCGGAAGGCTGGATCATCGTGGCAGCGGGAAATCCGCCGGAATACAATAAATCCGTCCGGGAATTTGATGTAGTCACATTGGACCGTATTAAAAAGATCATCATTGAACCAGATCTGGCAGTATGGAAGGAATATGCTTATGCCCAGAATATCCACCCGGCGATCATGTCTTATCTGAATATCCGTCCCCAGTATTTTTGCACAGTGGAAACTACTGTAGACGGAAAAAGGTTTGCCACTCCAAGAGGCTGGGAAGACTTGTCCCAGCTGATCCAGGTATATGAGTCATTGGGGAAGAAAGCGGACAGGGATGTAGTAGGACAATACCTGCAGCATCCTAAGATCGCCAAGGATTTTGCCAATTATCTGGAGCTTTATTATAAATATCAGGATCAGTACCAGGTAGATGAGATCCTTTCCGGCACAATAAGAGAAGAGATCTGTGATAAACTGGATAAAGCTTCCTTTGACGAGCGTATGGCGGTAACAGGTCTGCTTCTTGCAAAGCTGACGGACGGATTCAAGGCATTAAAGCTTATGAATGCAGAAATGACTCTTTTGATGGCACAGTTAAAGCAGTTTAAAAAAGAATCAGATGGGGCAGATGTTCATGGGCCGGCTCCGGTCATGATCTTAGAAAGCATCGGTGCTGAGTTAGAAAGCATCCGTATCCATAAAAAAGAGAGCGGACTTTCAGACCGCACACAGGACCGTATCTACCGGAAGGTGAAAGAGGCATTGGAGCAGTACGTACAGCAGATGAAGGCATTGTCCTTACAGGAGAAGGAGGATAGCTGGAACTGGCTGCGGCAGCAGTTTATGGAAAAAAGCGATGCCTATGAGGAGAAAAAGGAGTCCTGCGGTAAACAGTTAGAGCATGCCTTTGACTTTATGGAAGTAGCCTTTGCAAATGGTCAGGAACTGGTGATCTTTGTGACCGGTTTAAATACTGGGGAAGCCAGTGTAGAGTTTTTAAAGGAATATAATTGTGAACGTTACTACCGCTATAACAGAGAGCTCCTGTTTGATGACCAGGAGAGCAGAATGAAAGAAGTGCTTGAAAAATGATGATGAAAAAAGAGAAAACAGCAGGGAAAGCAAAAACTGTGGGGACTCTTTTTACAGGGGATGATCTGAAAAAACTGATCTTTCCTCTGATCATTGAGCAGATACTGGCGGTTTCCGTTGGTATGGTGGATACTATGATGGTTTCCAGTGCAGGAGAAGCAGCTACTTCCGGTGTTTCTCTGGTAGATATTATCAATGTACTTATTATCAATATTTTTGCTGCTGTGGCAACTGGCGGTGCAGTAGTTACATCCCAGTTTCTGGGACAGAAGCGAAAAGATAAGGCATGTCAGTCGGCAGACCAGCTGATCCTGGTAACAGGAGTGGTTGCGCTGGTGATTATGGCTTTAAGCATTCTGCTGCGCTGGCAGATCTTAAACCTCATTTATAAGGGTGTTACAGAAGAGGTAATGAAAAATGCAGTGATCTATCTGACTATTTCAGCCATTTCTTACCCGTTTTTAGCTGTGTACAATTCCTGTGCGGCGCTGTTCAGGTCTATGGGAAATTCAAAAATATCCATGCAGGCGTCTATTATCATGAATGTGATCAATGTGATCGGCGATGCACTGTTTATCTTCGGATTCCACTGGAGTGTGGCAGGCGCTGCAGGTGCGTCACTGATCTCCCGTATGATCGCCTGTTTCATTCTTATGTGGAGACTGAGGGATCCGAAGCTGGACATCCGTATTGGCACGACTAAAGGTGTAAATATGCGTATGATAAAGCAGATCCTGCATATCGGTATTCCTAATGGCATTGAAAACAGCATTTTCCAGCTGGGTCGTGTGCTTACAGTGAGTATTATCGCCATGTTTGGTACGACACAGATCGCTGCAAATGCCATTGCAAATAACTTAGACAGTATGGGAGTTCTGCCGGGAACAGCCATGTGTCTGGCGATCATTACTGTAGTGGGACGCTGTGTGGGAGCCGGTGATTTTGAACAGGCAGAATATTATGCAAAAAAAATGATGAAGCTGACTTATATCATCAACGGAATCTGCTGCCTGGTGGTGATCCTTACCATGCCTGTTACTTTGCGGTTGTATGGAGTTTCAGGGGAAACAAGACATTTAGGAGCTGTTCTGGCCCTGATCCATAATGGCTGCGCTATCTTTTTATGGCCGGCAGGTTTCTGCCTTCCAAATGTGATGCGTGCAGCTAATGATGTAAAATTTCCGATGTGTGTATCCATTGCATCTATGTTCATTTTCCGTATCGGTTTAAGCTATGTGACCGGTGTAGCCTGGGGGATGGGGGCTATTGGTGTGTGGATCGCCATGATCATAGACTGGATCGTACGCATTACCTTCTTTGCAATACGGTTTTTCAGCGGAAAGTGGAAAACCTTTTATCACGGTGAATAAACGATAGAGGAATTTCAGGATTTAAGAGAACATTAGGGATAAAGGAGAGGAGTCATGAATTCCAAGACAAAAGGTATTTTATGTATTGTGACAGCGGCATTTTGTTTTGCTTTTATGTCGCTGTGCGTCCGGCTGGCGGGAGATCTGCCATCTATGCAGAAGATATTGTTCCGTAATCTGCTTGCATTTTTTATTGTAGGCGCAGGTTTGGTCCGCAAGCCGGAAAAGCTGGAAATACACAAGGGGGATCTTAAATTTTTGTTCCTGCGTTCTATCTGCGGAACAGTTGGTATTGTATGCAATTTTTATGCCATTGACCACCTAGTGCTTTCCGATGCCAATATGTTAAATAAGCTGTCTCCTTTCTTCACCATTATTTTTTCTTATTTTCTTTTAAAAGAAAGACTGACCCTGTTTCAGGGAATTGCAGTTGTAGTAGCATTTATGGGAGCATTATTTATCATCAAACCTACAGGAAATATGACAGATCCGGCAGCGCTTATTGGAATGCTGGGAGGTGCGGGAGCCGGTGCAGCCTATAGCTTTGTGCGTGTGCTGGGAAAAAGAGGGGTGAATGGAAAGCTGATAGTCATGTTTTTCTCAGCCTTTACCTGTGTGTTTGCACTGCCATTTCTTATTGGGCATTTTGCTCCTATGAAATGGTGGCAGGTTGCAGCTATGATCGCAGCCGGATTTGGCGGTGCAGGCGGCCAGATCTTTGTGACGAAAGCATATTTTTATGCTCCAGCAAAAGAAATTTCTGTTTTTGACTATTCGCAGATCATGTTTTCAGCTCTTATGGGATTTCTGGTCCTGGGACAGAAGCCGGATATGCTTAGTCTTTGCGGATATATGATCATCTGTACTACGGCAGTCTGTATGTATTTTTATAATAAGAATCGGAGTATATTATGATGTCCTCTCGGAGAGAACATTGTGATGTCTGGAGGGAAGAACATGAAAGTTACTTATATCCACCACAGCAGTTTCCTTGTAGAAACTGATGAAAATTACTTTTTATTTGACTATTTTGAAGGAGAACTTCCTGAATTTAAGGAAGACAAGCCTCTTCTGGTTTTTGCCAGCCATCGGCATGGAGATCATTTTTCACCGGTAATCTTTGAACTGGCAGGAAAGCATAAAAAGACCGGTTTTGTACTTTCTGATGATATCTGGAAGCGGAGAGTGCCGGAAGAATTTCTTGGAAAAACCTATTTTACCGGTCCGGGAGAAGAACTGGAATTGACAGTACCTTTTACAGGAGGATCCGGTGTGAAGATCCAGGCTTTTAAATCCACAGATGAAGGTGTTGCGTTTCTGATCGAAACGGAAGGAAAGCGGATCTATCATGCAGGAGATCTGAACAACTGGGTATGGGCTGGAGAACCAGAAGCAGATAATAAGCGGATGAGTGAAAATTTCCATAAAGAGCTGGAGAAGATGAAGGGTATTCATATAGATGTGGCTTTTATGCTCCTTGATTCAAGACAGGAAAAGGATTTCTATCTGGGAATGGACGACTTTATGAAAATGGTGGGAGCCGATGTGGTGTTCCCTATGCATTTCTGGGGTGATTTTGAAGTAACAGACCGGTTTAAGGCACTGGAGTGTGCAAAAGACTATAAGGACCGGATCGTAAAGATCCATAAAAAGGGAGAAAGTTTCCTGATATAGAAAACCGGCTGCAAAAGCAGGCACAGGAAAGACTTTGAGAATACATTTTAAGGAAGAGAGGATAAGAACATGCTGCTGATCAAAAACGGACGGGTGATCGACCCGGCAGGAAAGAAGGAAAGAAATGCTGATATTGTTGTAAAAGATGGGAAAATTGAAAAAATATATCCAGAAGGAACATTACCCCCAGAGGCAGAAGCAGCTGCGGATCAGGTGCTTGATGCAAAAGGCCTTGTGGTAGCACCAGGTCTGGTGGATGTCCATGTACATTTCCGTGATCCGGGACTGACTTACAAAGAAGATATCCATACAGGTGCGGCTGCTGCTGCCAAAGGAGGTTTTACCACCGTCGTGTGTATGGCAAATACAAAGCCCATTGTGGATAATGAAGAAACACTTAAGTATGTGCTGGAAGAAGGAAAGAAGACCGGTATCCATGTACTTAGCTGCGCTGCTGTATCCAAGGGCTTTGAAGGAAAAGAAAGAACGGATATGGAAGGACTGTTAAAGGCTGGTGCAGCAGGCTTTACAGATGACGGTATCCCGTTAATGGACGGAATGTTTGTAAAAGAGGCTATGGAAGAGGCAGCCAGACTGGATACAGTTTTAAGCTTCCATGAAGAAGATAAAACCTTTATCAAACAGAACGGCATTAACCATGGTAAGGTATCTGAACAGCTGGGAATTTACGGATCCCCGGCGCTGGCAGAGGACTCTCTGGTAGCAAGAGACTGTATGATCGCACTGGCTACCGGTGCAAGGATCGATATCCAGCATATCAGTTCCGGTCATTCTGTGGAAATGGTACGCCTGGCGAAGAAAATGGGCGCAAATGTATGGGCTGAGGTAACACCACATCACTTTACCCTTACAGAAGATGCAGTTCTGGAACATGGCACTCTGGCAAAGATGAACCCGCCCCTGCGTACTGAGTGGGACCGCCAGATGCTCATTGAAGGCTTAAAAGACGGTACCATTGACATGATCGCCACAGACCATGCACCTCACAGCAAAGAGGAAAAAGAAAAGCCCATTACCGAAGCACCAAGTGGTATTACCGGTCTGGAAACATCTCTGGCACTTGGCATTACCAGCCTGGTAAAACCGGGACATCTGACTTTGATGGAGTTAATGGAAAAGATGAGCTTAAATCCTGCAAAGCTTTACAAATTAGACTGTGGCCGCTTAGAAGAAGGGGCAGCAGCTGATCTTGTGATCTTTGATGAAAATGAAAAGTGGGTAGTAGACGGATTTGCCTCCAAGGCAATCAACAGCCCGTTTCTGGGGGCAGAGCTGACTGGCAGAGTGAAGTACACGATCTGCGATGGGAAGGTTGTGTATAGGCAGTAATTGTAGTGTCTGTAATGCTGCCAATACCAGCGTGTCCTGTATGATGCATCATTTGTACCAGATTCTCATATACTCGCGAAAAAGGTCCACCGCTTTGTCGGCTGGACCTTTTTCAAATTTCCTCTTTACAAAAACACTTTAGTATGCTACCATGATAGCGTGTCAAAACGATAGCAGATTAACTTGCCTGCCACCTGTGTCAGCAGGAGGCGGAGCATGTAAGTGCGGGGGCGTGAGTTACGATATAAGAGGAGGAAACTTATTATGAAGAAAAGAGTATTATGTGCAGCAATCGCATCTATGATGGTATTATCTATGGCAGCCTGCTCATCAGGCAGTACCGCTGCTACAACAGCTGAAACAAAGGCTTCTGAGGCAGAAACAACTACAGTGGCAGCTTCTTCTGAAAAAGCAGAAGAGACCACAGCTGCAGGTACAGAGGGCGGCACACTGATCGTAGGTTTCGACCAGGACTTCCCGCCAATGGGATTTTTAGGAGATAACGGTGAGTACACAGGTTTTGACCTGGAACTGGCACAGGAAGTTGCAAAGCGCCTTGGTCTGGAATATCAGGCACAGCCAATTGCATGGGATGCAAAGGATATGGAACTGGAATCCGGAAACATTGATTGTATCTGGAATGGATTTACCATGACCGGCCGTGAAGATGATTACACATGGACAAAACCTTATATGGCAAACACCCAGGTATTTGTAGTAAGAAATGATTCCGGTATCGAAGGAAAAGACGGTCTTGCAGGCAAAGTAGTAGAGTGCCAGGCAGATTCTTCCGCAGAAGCAGCATTAAAAGAAGATCCGGATCTGACTTCCACTTTTGGACAGCTTTTGACCACTGCTGATTACAACACAGCATTTATGGATCTGGAGCAGGGCTCTGTAGATGCCATTGCTATGGACGTGATCGTAGCAGGATATCAGATCAAACAGAGAAATGCAGATTTCACTATTTTAGATGATTCCCTTTCCGCAGAAGAGTACGGCGTAGGCTTTAAAAAGGGCAACACTGAGTTAAGAGATAAGGTTCAGGCAACTCTGGAAGATATGGCAAAAGACGGAACCATGAAAGAAATCTCTGAAAAGTGGTTTGGTGAAGACGTTACTACCATTGGAAAATAATAGAATGCAGGTCTGAAACAGATATAAGTTACAGTTCAGCCATGACATCTTCTTGTTTCCATATTCACGAAAACAAGAAACATGGTGGTTCCACCATATGCTGATTTGGATGAAAAAGTGCTTATGCAAGCAAGCTTGCAGCACACTTTCTCATTCAGACCAGCGCATGGCTGAATTGTAAGAGATATAATGAATTTAGGGGAGTGCAGTTAATCGCTGCGCCCCTTTGTTGCGTGTATATATTAAAAATGCACCAGTAGCGTGTTTAAAGATCCTATGATATAGTATTTAAGAAACGTCCGTAGTAAGCGGACATGCACCGATTATTTTGAAAGCAGGTACAGATATGGGTAAAATGACGATCCAGCAGATCCTTATGCAGCTTGCAGGAGGTATGGGAACCAGTATACAGATTTTTGCAGTGACCCTTGTTTTTTCACTGCCCTTAGGTCTTTTTGTGGCTTTAGGCCGTATGTCAAGAAATAAGATCCTTCAGGCGGTCATCAAAGTTTATATCTCCGTTATGCGCGGAACACCGCTGATGCTGCAGCTTCTGGTTGTTTATTTTGGCCCTTACTATATGTTTGGCATGCGTGTAAGCAACAGCTACCGCCTGTGGGCTGTATTTATTGGATTTGTGATCAACTATGCAGCCTATTTTGCAGAGATCTACCGCAGCGGCATCCAGTCCATGCCAGTAGGACAGTATGAAGCAGCAAAGCTGTTAGGTTACAGTAAATCACAGACATTTATCACCATTATTCTCCCGCAGGTGATCAAGCGCATTCTTCCTTCTGTTACCAATGAAGTGATCACGCTGGTAAAAGATACTTCCCTGGCATTTACATTAAGTGTTATGGAAATGTTCACCACAGCAAAAGCTCTGGCTTCTTCCCAGGTAAGCATGATGCCTTTCGTTGCAGCAGGCATTTTCTATTATGTATTCAACCTGATCGTTGCCATGTTCCTTGAATGGCTGGAGAAGAAACTGGATTATTACCGTTAGTGTGTAAAATGTGTAATCATGTACAGGAGGAATGTGGATAATGAAATTATTAGAGATCAATCATGTGGAAAAGTCATTTGATAACCTGACTGTTCTGAAAGATATATCATTAAGTGTGGAAGACGGAGAAATAGTTTCCATCATCGGACCATCCGGTTCCGGAAAATCTACTCTGCTGCGCTGCGCTACCATGTTAGAGACTATGGACAGCGGCGAAATCCTTTATCTTGGGAAAAAGGCAGTATGGAGCGATGAAAGCGGAAAGCTGAACTACGCAGACAAAAAGGATTTAAAAGAGATCCAGAGCCAGTATGGTTTGGTCTTCCAGAACTTTAACCTGTTCCCACATTTTAGTGTGATTAAAAATATCACAGATGCCCCCATCCGGGTACAGAAGCGCAACAAAGAAGAGGTCTACAAAGAAGCAAGGGAACTCTTAAAGAAAATGGGCCTGGAAGACAAAGAAGACGCCTATCCATGCCAGCTCTCCGGCGGTCAGTGCCAGCGTGTAGCCATTGCAAGAGCCCTGGCATTAAAGCCAAAGATCCTTTTCTTTGACGAACCAACATCTGCCCTTGATCCGGAGCTGACAGGTGAAGTTTTAAAGGTCATCAAATCTCTGGCAGACCTGCATATCGCCATGGTCATCGTAACCCACGAAATGGCTTTCGCCAAAGACATTTCCCACAGAGTTATCTTTATGGCAGGCGGTGTCATTGTAGAAGAAGGAACACCGGAAAAGGTATTTGCTTCTGATAATGAGAGAACCAGGAATTTCCTTGGTAGGTATGGGAATCTGCTGTAGAGGTTATGCGTTCATTTACATTCCTAAAAAATGTGCAAATGCACAAAAATTGGGATTTAGTTCAATAGGGTCCGAAAGGGCTCTTCCATGTATAAACGCATTCACGGTAATTTTGTCCATTTTGCTCCGCTGCCGATTAGTCAGGTCTCCGGCAAACTCGCTCACTGCGTTCGCTCAAACAGTGCCTCCAACCTGCCAGCTATGCTCACAAAATGGACAAAATTGCCTAACGAATGCTTATTATACATGGAAGAGCCCTTTCTACTGTATTGGATATGTCACATAAAAAATGCGGTACTTAAGTACAATCCCCCTCCTGCATGAAAACTGTTTATTGGTTTGCTCCTACATTTTTTATTGCCAATAACGTAGAAAGCCGCCGGTGCACATGACAGAATAAGCATTTGTTTGAAAATCCGTGAGTGGGCGCGCATAGCGTCAGAACGGAGAACCACTGTTTGAGCACGCAAAGCGTGCGAGTTTGGTTCGCAGTTCTGACAATAGGCGGCGCAAGCCCACGAACAAAGGATTTTCTCCCAAATGCGCATCTGTCATGTGCACCAGCGGCCTTCGGACCTTAGTCAACAATATCCTAATTATGAAGATATATTTGAACTAATAAAAACGAGTGGTGATCTATAAAACTACCACTCGTTTTTTCTTACCTTGCATCTAAAAGAAGCTAAAGCTTTATTTCCCTTTGCGAATCTCCAACGGGAAATTCGCATTATCAGAAGTAACGTAAGTGACGATCACAGAATCCCCGCTGTCACTGGTAAGTGCATCTTCGTCAGATGGGCAGTTATCTTTGATAAAGCCGATCTCTCTGCCATCTGTTGTCTGGATCATGAAGGTACTCATGGCATTGCTGGTGGTGATGCCTTCATCGGTAGAGATGGTCCATTCCTCCTGCTCTGGGAAGGCACAAATGTAGGTGCTTTTTTCGGGATCGCCGGAAGGGTCCTTCATACAGGCGATGGCGATCTGGGTGTTCTTTTCAATCTCTGTTTCCACATCATGAATATCAGAAAGAGCAATCTTATACTCTTTTCCGTCGTCAGCCAGTAAGGTAAATGCAGAGCCGTCTTTTTCAGTTTTTGTAATGGTTCCCTGGAGCATATAGAATTTGCTGCTTTCTGTATCTTCCGGAACCTGCGTTTCAGATGAAGTTTCTTCCGGGCTGGAAGGTCCTTCGGCAGAAGTCTCAGTCTGGCTTTCGGTCTGCGCAGGTACTGTTGTATCAGCAGGCGCATCTGTTTTTTTGCCGCAGGCGGATATCATAATAGTACCGACTGCAAGCAGGATCGCAAGATTATATGCATGTCTTTTTTTCATGATCATAACACTCTCCTTTATGTTCTTATATCTCAGTCTGTTTCAGAATAGTTCCAAAACAGGTGATATAGGTGATTCTATGTTGATGGTAACATTCTGGTAAAGAAAATTCAATTAAGATTCCTTTAAGGTTTTTATTCCCTGAAACTATGTAAAGAAAATGTAAATTTCTGTTTCCATATTACTTTAAAATATACTTGTAATATGTTATAATATAACATTATTTTAACAGGGAAATATTGTAAAAAGTGACATTTTAACAGACTGAAATGGAGGGACTAAAAATGGTAGCAGAAATGATCACAAAAATAGGGATACCGTCAGATGCGGAGTTGTTTTTACGTGTTATCGTAGCCAGTATACTGGGATATATGATCGGCTATGAGCGAAAAAACCGTGATAAAAGCGCAGGTATGAGGACTCATGCTATCGTAGCGCTGGGGGCGGCGCTTATGATGGTAGTATCCAAGTATGGTTTTTACGATGTAGAAAAGGTAGATTCATCCCGTGTGGCGGCACAGATCGTATCTGGTGTAGGTTTTCTGGGTGCAGGTGTGATCTTTGTGCGAAATAATACAGTAAGCGGTCTGACTACAGCAGCGGGACTTTGGACTACAGCTGGTGTGGGAATGGCAGTGGGAGCAGGAAAGTATGGTATTGGTGTCTGCGCCGGTATCCTGGTAGTGGCGATCCAGGAGATCCTTCACAGAACTTCTTTCCTTACTGCGGAGCCGATCCGCGGTTTTCTTAAAATGACCTGTACGGATTATGAAAATGTGATCGTGGATATCCAGACGCATTTTTCAGAAGAAAAGGTCAAGATTTCAAATCTGAAGGTGGGAAAAGGCAAGAATGGCACAAAGATAGAAATGGAAGTAGTGTATCCGCCTTTATATGATAAGAATGCAATGCTGTTAAAGCTGGCAGCTGATGAACGGATCACCGGCATCAGCGGATAACTGACGGAGAAACAGCTTATAAATAGTCTGCAAATGGGAAATTTCCTGTAAAAAGACCTTGCAAAATGCGATGTTTCCCTGTACAATCTGATATTGAGCGAAGAATGTATTTTCAGGTTATCCTGTAAGTACATAAGACAGAAAAGAGGGGACAGCAAATGCCCCCTCTTTTAGCGGAAACAAAAACAATAGATTTATTTATAAGAAAGGTAAATGACATGATAAGTGCGAATAATATTTCCCTTCGTGTAGGAAAGAAGGCATTGTTTGAAGATGTAAATATCAAGTTTACAGAAGGCAACTGTTATGGACTGATCGGTGCAAACGGCGCCGGAAAGTCTACATTTTTAAAGATCCTTTCCGGACAGTTAGAGCCAACCAGCGGTGATATTGCCATTACTCCGGGACAGAGACTTTCCTTCTTACAGCAGGACCATTTCAAATATGATGAGTATACCGTTCTGGATACTGTTATCATGGGAAATGCAAGACTGTACCAGATCATGAAGGAAAAGGAAGCCATCTATATGAAGGAAGACTTCACAGATGAGGATGGCATCAAGGCAGCAGAACTGGAAGGCGAATTTGCTACCATGAATGGATGGGAAGCAGAGTCTGATGCAGAAAACCTGTTAAATGGTCTGGGCATCGGAACTGAATTCCATTATGCACAGATGAGCACCCTGTTAGGTGCCCAGAAGGTCAAAGTTTTACTGGCACAGGCACTGTTTGGAAATCCTGATATCCTGCTTCTTGACGAGCCTACCAACCATCTGGATCTGGATGCTATTGCATGGTTAGAGGAGTTCCTGATCAACTTTGAGAATACCGTTATCGTAGTATCCCATGACCGTTATTTCTTAAATAAGGTCTGCACACAGATCGCTGATATCGACTACGGCAAGATCCAGCTGTATGCTGGTAACTATGACTTCTGGGTTGAGTCCAGCCAGCTGATCATCAAGCAGATGAAGGAAGCAAACCGCAAGAAGGAAGAGAAGATCAAGGAATTACAGGAATTTATCCAGCGGTTCTCTGCAAATGCTTCTAAGTCCAAGCAGGCTACTTCCCGTAAGAGAGCCTTAGAGAAGATCCAGTTAGATGACATTAAGCCATCCAGCAGAAAGTATCCATATATCGACTTCCGTCCGGCCCGTGAGATCGGAAATGAAGTTCTTACAGTAGAGCATTTAAGCAAGACTATTGACGGCGAGAAGATATTAGATGACATCTCTTTTATCCTTGGAAGAGAGGACAAAGTTGCTTTAGTTGGACCAAATGAGCGTGCAAAGACTGTATTATTTAAGATCCTTGCAGGTGAAATGGAACCAGATGAAGGAAGTTATAAGTGGGGACTTACAACTACCCAGTCTTACTTCCCGAAGGATAACTCTGCTGAGTTTGCAAATGATGATACCATTGTTGAGTGGCTGACCCAGTATTCTCCTGAGAAAGACGTAACCTATGTACGTGGATTCTTAGGACGTATGCTGTTTGCAGGTGAAGACGGTGTTAAGAAGGTTAAGGTATTATCCGGTGGTGAGAAAGTCCGCTGTATGTTATCAAAGCTGATGATCTCCGGTGCAAATGTACTGATGTTAGATGAGCCGACTGACCATCTGGATATGGAGTCTATTGACGCATTGAACCGCGGTATGATCAAGTTCCCGGGTGTGATGATCTTCTCATCCCGTGACCACCAGATCGTACAGACCACTGCCAACCGTATCATGGAGATCATTAACGGCAAGCTGATCGATAAGATCACTACCTATGATGAATATCTGGAAAGCGATGAAATGGCACGTAAGAGATTTACCTTCACTGTAACTGAAAGTGACGAGGAAGACGATTAATACGATAACTATCAGGGCGGCGGGAAGTCTGACACAAGAAGCAGTGTCAAGTTTGCTTGTAGCAGCTTTTTGTGTCAGATTTCACATCGGAGTGATCTTTGATGCTTCTTGTACGGCTACGCCGTGCAGGAATATGCACCGCCTGAAAAGAGATATAATGCATAAAGAACGATAAGAGTAAGGAGGGCAGGAACCGGGAATTGCTGGGACCTGCCTTTCTGCCATTCTCAGGGAGTATTTCTCCATATTGCAGGAATATGCAGCACTGGAAATGTAAGGAAAAATAAGCGGAAAACAAGAGAAGAATTGAAAGAAAAGAGGAAATGACCATGGAAAAGATTGCAAGTTTCACCATCGACCATATTAAATTACAGCCGGGAGTTTACGTATCCAGAAAGGACAAAGTGGGTGGCAGCACTGTTACCACCTTTGATCTGCGCATGACTTCCCCCAATGAAGAGCCTGTTATGAATACCGCAGAAATGCACACCATTGAGCATTTAGGTGCAACCTTTTTAAGAAACCATAAGGAATTTGGGGATAAGACTGTATACTTTGGACCAATGGGCTGCAGAACCGGTTTTTATCTCTTGCTGGCAGGTGATTATGAGTCAAAGGACATTCTGCCTTTAGTGGTGGAAATGTACGGATTTGTCCGTGATTTTGAAGGTGAAGTACCTGGGGCATCACCAAAGGACTGCGGCAATTATCTGGACATGAACCTTGGCATGGCAAAATACCTGGCAGTAAAGTATCTGAAGGTGCTGACACATATTGATGAGTTCCCGGAGTCAAGATTAGTGTATCCGGAGTAGTACATCGTTTCGTAAATGATGTACTAAGAATAATTGAGTACTTTTGCCCTGCTTCACGGGGCAGTGGAGTACAACTGGTTTCCCCATATATAAGGTGGGGAAATTGATATACAGCAAAGGAGAACATCATGAAAAAACTCATATCCTGGAATGTAAATGGTCTGCGTGCCTGTGTGGGAAAAGGTTTTATGGACTTTTTCAATGAGGCAGATGCAGATGTATTCTGTATACAGGAAAGCAAGCTGCAGGAAGGTCAGATCCATCTGGATCTGCGGGGCTATCACCAGTACTGGAATTATGCTGAAAAAAAAGGATATTCCGGCACGGCCATGTTCACAAAAGAAGAGCCGATCTCTGTTTCCTATGGTCTTGGTATTGAGGAACATGACCACGAAGGCAGAGTGATCACAGCTGAGTTTCCGGAATATTACATCGTTACCTGCTATACACCAAACTCCAAAGACGGTCTTGCCAGACTGGACTACCGTATGACCTGGGAAGATGCATTCAGGGCATATCTGAAGACGTTAGAGGAAAAAAAGCCGGTGATCTTCTGCGGAGATTTAAACGTAGCCCACAAGGAGATCGACCTGAAAAATCCAAAGACCAACCGGAAAAATGCAGGCTTTACAGATGAAGAAAGAGGCAAGTTTACGGATCTTTTAAATGCCGGTTTTATTGATACCTGGCGCTATTTTTACCCGGATACAGAAGGAATCTACTCCTGGTGGTCCTACCGTTTTAAAGCAAGGGAAAAGAACGCAGGCTGGCGCATTGACTATTTCTGTGTCAGCGAGAGCTTAAAAGATGACTTAGAGAATGCAAAGATCTATACAGAGGTGTTTGGTTCCGATCATTGTCCGGTGGAATTAGTGATCAAGAAATAATATTTGAAAATATTATCAGATTAAAAGCTATGGATAAAATGAAAAAAATTAATATTTTATAACCTGTGGGATATATATGAGATAAAAACTGTGTATTAGACACGCCTTGATTGCATTGTTATAATATTCACAACAGATGATCTGCGCTGATGATCAATGTTCTTTTGGAATTTTTCTGTGCCTGAAAGATTCTGGGAGGACATTCATGTTGAAAGGAGTATATCTCATGTTTAAAACAAGATTTACAGAACTGGTTGGTATTGAGCATCCTATTATGCAGGGAGGTATGCAGCATTTAGGCGTTCCACAGTTAGCGGCAGCCGTATCTAATGCAGGCGGTTTGGGAACCATTAATATTACTATTTATCCGGAAATGGATGATTTCCGTGCAGCAGTAAAGAAGACAAAAGAACTGACAGATAAGCCATTTGCAGTTAATATTTCACTGGCTCCTGGCCTGAACATGGGAGAAAAAATTCACCAGTATATTGATGTGTGCGGCGAAGAAGGCGTAAAGGTTATTGAAACAGCAGGACAGAATCCTTCTGAATTTGTTCCTCATATTAAGGAAGCAGGCATCAAGCTGATCCATAAGTGTCCAGGTGTTAAATATGCGAAAAAGGCAGAAAGCTTCGGAGCTGATGCAGTTACCATTGTAGGATATGAAGTAGCAGGACATCCAGGTTTAGATGAACTGGGAAGCTTTATCCTGATCAACCGTGTGGCAGAGTCCGTATCTATTCCGGTATTGGCAGCAGGCGGCGTAGCAGATGGAAAAGGATTCCTGGCAGCTCTTGCATTGGGTGCAGAAGGCGTAGTTATGGGAACACGTTTTGTGGCTTCTACTGAGTGTACCATCCATCAGAATTTTAAGGATTTGATTGTAAATTCCAAAGAAATCGATACTATGACTTGCCAGAGAAGCATTAAGAATATGGCCCGTTATGTGAAGAATGAGCAGTCTGCAAAAGCGTTGGAAATGGAAAAAGCTGGTGCGGGACTGAAAGAACTGCTTCCGGTTATTTCCGGCACCCTCAGCAAAGAATGCTACGTGACCGGCGATACTGAACACTGTGTATTTGCTATGGGTCCAGCAGCAGGCCTTGTTAAAGAAGTAAAGCCAGTTAAGGCTATTATTGATGATATGATCAGTGAGGCAGAGGCTGTTTATAAGAGACTGGGAACCTTACAGGTATAAACTCTTAAGACCAGTTGGTCCGGGGAATATATAAAAGCAGAAGGAGAAGACTGAATGGAGCTTTTACAGTTGAGATATTTTTGTGAAGTTGCAAGAAGAGAAAGTGTTACCAAGGTGGCTGAGGAACTGCATATATCGCAGCCTTCTCTTTCTAAGACCATAAAAAATCTGGAAAAAGAACTGGGAGTAGTTTTATTTGACAGAGTAAAAAAGCGTATTGTCTTAAATGAACAGGGAAAAGAGTTTTATGATAAGGTGAGCAAAGGCTTAAATCTGATTGATTCAGCGGTAGACGGTCTTTCTGTGACACCTGATTCAGAAAATGGCACCATTTCCCTGATTGTTAAGGCGGGACAGTGCTTTTTCCCGCCTATGTATGATCAGTTTTGCAGGCTGCATCCAAACATTATCCTGGATGTGGCTAATTTTTCTCTGATGCAGAGAAAACTGATGACAGAATACGATTTTCATATTTCCGCGTCCATGAACACATATGACAATGTGGAATTTGAGTATCTTATGCGGGAAGAAATCGTTGTTGTATTAAACCGAAGTCATCCTCTTGCAAAGAAGAAGCTTTTACATATGCTAGAGTTAAAAGAAGAATCATTTATTGCAGGCTGGAGAGGTTCCAGCAGTAATACACTGATGGTAAGCTTATGCCACGCTGCTGGCTTTGTACCCAGATTTTGTGCTTATTACAGCGAAATGGAGCGTATTTTCAAAGCGATATCAGAAAACGAAGGTATTTCCATTGTTCCGTACGATTCATTAAAGGATACCATAATGGAACATAAAGATCTTACATATGCCTTTATTGCAGATCCGGGAAATTACCGTCTGTTAAAGTTGTGCTGGCCGAAGAAAAATTTTGAAAGCCGAAGGAACCAGATGTTTAGAGAATATGCTTTAAACTACTTTGCAGATCTGGAAAAGCGTTTGATGGAAGAGAAACAATGTGTATTCCACAATAATTGTATTACGCATAAGGAATATATTCTTGAGTACTTTTAGGGTATAACATAACTTATAAGCTATATTTAGGATAAAAAGATTGGTATTAGATTATCAATCTTTTTTTTATTATAGTTAAGTCAGATGAAATGACTGGCAGGAAAATAAACCACAGCGCAGAGAATCGGTTGAAAGCCAGCCATTTTATTATTTACACCTAATGGTTAAAAAATTAACAAATTAAGGGGGTTAATTATGTCGAAGAAACAAATTATTGGGGGAATCATTGGTATTGCAACATGCTTAGGTCTTAGTATGATGGCTCCACCAGCAAATCTGGTTGTTGCAGAAGGGTTAGACCCACAGAAGTCCATGATTGGAATGGGACTTTTAGTATGTGCTCTTATTTGGATGATTTTTAGGGTACTTCCTGAGTACATTATCCTGCTGATGTTCTGTTGCTTATGTGCAGCTACAAAGAGCCTTACTTTTGCACAGGCATTCAGTCCGTTCAGTGGCACAAACTACTGGTTGTTAGTTGGCGCTCTGGTATTAGGTGCAGCAGTTGCCCATAGCGGATTGTTAAAAAGACTGACGTTGTTAGTTATGAAAGCATTCCCTGGAACTTATCTGGGACAGTTTTTAGGAATTACACTTTCAGGTGTTGTTATTTCTCCGTTGATCCCAAGTGGTACAGCAAGACTGGCAGTTGCAGGTCCTGTTACCAAGGAGATCGGTCATGAAATGGGTCTGGAAAACCAGACAAAGCCAATGGCAGGTTTATTTGCAGCTTTATATACCGGCTTTAACTGTACAAGCCATGTATTCTTAAGTGCATCCTTTATGTGTTATTCAATGCTTAAGTTCCTTCCAGAAGGATACTCTGATGTTACATGGACAGACTGGTTTATCTGGGCACTTCCCTGGTCTATTGTTGCTTTAGGACTTACCACCATTGCTACATATTTCTACTACAAACCAACAGAAAAGATTAATTTAAATAAAAACTTTATTGCAAACAAGATCGTTGAGCTTGGAACCTGGAATAAGGGTGAGAAGATTACAATGGCAGTTTTAGCAATCTGCCTGGTATTGTGGATGACCGAACGTCAGCATGGCATCAGCTCCGCTATTGTTGCTATGTTAGGTGTATGTGCTCTTATGGGACTTAAGGTTATGGGAGTTAAAGAGTTCCGCGCAAAAGTAAACTGGGATATCTTGATTTATATTGGCTGTATGTATGAGATTGGTTCCGCACTGACCACCTGGGGCATCACAAAATGGATCGGCGGCGTTTTAGGACCTGTTTTAAATCCATTCCTCAGCAATCCTGTATTATTTGTACTCGTCTTTGTTTTACTGGTATATCTTACAAGATTTATCGTTATCTCCTGGTTAGGCGTTATGACTGTATATTCCGTACTTCTTGCTCCTTTGGCAGTTCAGGCGGGTATGCATCCATTTATCCCATGCTTTATCGCATATGTATCTGTAAATGTATTTTTCTTTGATTTCCAGAACCTGCCATATGTATCCGCTATCGGTATTGTAGGTGATATGGTAGATCACAATAAGAACTGTGTGCCTTACGCAATTATCTGGGCAGCAGCAAACCTAGTTGCTTGTCTGATCAGTGTGCCTTACTGGAAGATGATCGGTATGCTGTAAAGACAAAAGAAATTTGAAAAAGAAAAGAGAGGTAAATGAAAATGGCTGGAATGTTAGATGATGTAAAAGTTCTTGATTTTACGACCAATGCGGCTGGACCTGTAGCAAGTGCGGAAATGTCTGATTATGGCGCACAGGTTATCAAGATCGAATCGATGAACGGCGGACCGGAGAGAACTTATGTACCGATCCTGGAAGGAAAGAGCCTGACTCATGCATGGGTAAACAGAGGCAAGAAATCCATTACCTTAAACTTAAAAGATCCCAGAGGTATAGAGATAGTAAAAGCACTGGCAAAGGATGCGGATGTTCTGATCGAAAGCAACCGTCCAGGTGTTATGAAACGTCTGGGACTGGATTATGAAACCTTAAAAGAGGTCAACCCGGCACTGATTTACTGCTCTTTAACTGCCTTTGGACAGACTGGTCCTTATTCCCAGAAACCAGGTTTTGATATGATGGGACAGGCGCTTTCCGGTATGATGAGCATTACCGGCGAAAAGGGTGGACAGCCATTAAAACATGGTATTGCTTTAGCAGATTATTTTGCTGGATTTAATGTATTTGCTTCTGTTTTAACTGCCCTTCATTATCAGAGAAGAACCGGAAAAGGCCAGTATATCGATGTTTCCCTATTACAGGGCATGATTCATTTAAATAGTACCATCGACCGCTTAAATGATGGAGTATTATGTAAACCAAATGGCAACCACCACAGCGGCTTATGCCCATTTGGCTGCTTCAACACAGATAAGGGAGAAAGTGTGATCATCTGTGCACCGTCTGCAAAGGCATGGGAAGCAGTTGCAAAAGCAATGAACCGGCCAGACTACCTCACTGATCCGGAATACAATACCATCGGTGCCCGTACCAAGAACATGGTCAAGGTGATTGCAGAGATAGAAGCATGGCTCAGCAGCTTCCCGTCATTAAAGGAAGCATGCGCGAGAATGGATGAATGCCATATGGCATACTGTCTGGTTAATAATGACCAGCAGGTAGTAGATGATCCTCAGGTAAAACATATGGGTTATATTGTACAGGCACCTACACCTGACGATATTAAACAGCCAACCTATCAGACAAGAGGCTGCAATGCTTTCTTCTCCGAACTTCCAGGCGAGATCCACAAAGCAGCTACTTTAGGACAGCATAACCATGAGGTTTTAGGTGAGTTAGGCTACAGCGATGAAGAAATCGATCAGATGATGAAGGAATTCAGGGAAGAACTGAAAAAATAAAAGAAAAGAGGAGCAGGAATGGAAGTACCGGAATTAAAGTATGTGGATTTTGAGTTAAAAGACGGGATCGGTGTGATCACCATGAACAATCCTGAAAAGCTGAACGCTCTTACAATGGACAGTGCACAGTCTCTTACAAGGATATTAAATGCTTGCAGTGATTCACCGGAAGTCCGCGTTATTGTGATCCGGGGTGTACAGGGGAATTTCTGCGGTGGCGGTGATGTAAAGGGAATGAAATACAAGGTTGACAATCACTGCTGCGAAACAAGACCTGGTCTAAGATATAACAATGAAGTGATCCTTTCTATTGTAAATAATGCAAAACCGGTAGTTGCATGGATGGAAGGCGCAGTAGCAGGCGGTGGCTTAAGCATTGCCCTTGCATGTGATTTTTCCTATGCACAGCTGGCATCCAAGTTTGTATTTGCATTTGTGAACATTGGTTTTATTCCGGATATGGGTTCCTCTCTTATGCTTACAAAAAACCTGGGGGCAGCACGAGCCAAAGAGCTGCTGATGACAGGCAAACGCTTTACAGGAGAACAGGCGGCAGAATGGGGCATCATCACAGCTGCCGCTGCTCCTGAAGATCTGGAAGAAATGGTCATGAAGACTGCAAAAAAGCTGGCAAAAGGACCCGCGCTTGCCTATGAGCGCATGAAACGTCTTGTAAACAGACAGCTGTATCAGGGACTGGAAGATGCTATGGAAAATGAAGGCGAATACCAGTATCAGTTGTGTCAGTCAGAAGATCACGCAGAAGCAATACATGCCTTTTTTGAAAAAAGAAAACCAGAATTTAAAGGAAGATAATTGCAAATATTGGAGGAAAATATATGGAATGGCAATTAATGACTGCAGAGCAGAAAGATATTACAGGGCTGGTTCGTAAATTCCTTGAAAATGAACTGGCTCCACTGGTACAGGAATGTGACGGAGTTTCTCGATTTCCTATGGAAATATTTAAGAAAATGGGTGAGATCGGGCTTTGGGGAATGGATATACCAGCAGAATACGGCGGTCCAGGTTTTGACCTGCAGACATTATCTCTTCTTCGTGAAGAGTTTGGCCGTGTAGACTGCGGTTTTGCAGTAAGTTTTGGAGCAGCTACTGTTGGATTTAAGCAGGTACTTGCAGGCGGAAGCGAGGAGCAAAAGCGTGCTATGGCTGAAAGACTGTTAAATGGTGAGATTTCCGCTATGTGTATTACAGAACCACAGTCCGGCTCTGATGTAGCAGGAACCAGGACCAAGGCAGTCCGTGTAGGAGATGAGTACATCATCAACGGTACCAAAACCTTTATTACCAACGGCGGAATTGCCAATGTATATGTTGTAGTAGCTTCTACAAATCCAGAACTGGGACACAAAGGTTTGAGCTGCTTTATCGTTGAACGTAACACACCAGGTGTCAGCGTTGGAAAAGAAGAAAATAAGATGGGTATCCGTCTTTCTAATACTACTGATGTTATTTTCCAGGATGTACATGTTCCTGCTGAAAATATCATTGGTAAAGAAGGGGATGGCTTTAAGATCGTTATGAAGGCGCTGGAAAAATCCCGTCCGATCTGTGTAGCTCCTCTGATCGGTACTGCACAGAAAGCATTGGAGATCGCGACCCAGTATACAAGAGAAAGATGCCCATATGGGAAACCCATCGGAAAACTCCAGGGAATCCAGTTTAAGATCGCTGATATGGAGATTAAGCTTCAGTCAGCCAGAGCTATGATGATGTATGCTGCAAAGGTAGTAGATGAAGGAAAGCCTATTTCCTGTCTTGGTTCTATCAGTAAGACCTACGTTTCCGAAGCAGTGAACCAGATTGTAGATGAAGCACTCCAAATCTTAGGTGGTTATGGATACTCAAAAGACTATCCAATTGAAAAAATGCTCCGTGATGTAAGAGTATATCGTATTTTTGAGGGAACCAATGAAGTACAGCGCCAGATCATCGGTAAGACCATTATTGGAAAATGCTGATAAAAGCAGAGGAGAGGTGAACAGATTGAAGATTCTTGTTTGTGTAAAGCAGGTTCCGGATACAACAGAGATAAAGATCGATCCGGTAACAAATACATTGATCCGAAACGGAGTTCCAAGTATTGTAAACCCATTTGATAAAAATGCCCTAGAAGCTGCTTTGCAGTTTAAAGATAAATATGGGGCAGAAGTGACCGTACTGTCTATGGGACCGACACAGGCTGTGGAAGCATTAAAAGAATGCTATGCAATGGGGGCAGATAACATGGTATTAGTCAGTGACCGTGTATTTGGCGGTGCAGATACGCTGGCTACCAGCTATACACTGTCAGCTGCTATTCGTGCATTAGGGGAATTTGACCTTATTTTATGCGGAAAACAGGCAATTGATGGAGATACCGCGCAGGTTGGTCCGGAAATTGCAGAACATTTAGGAATCCCACAGGTGACTTATGCAGCAGATATTGAATTAAATGACACGACTTTAACAGTGAAAAAAGAGCAGGAAGATTGCTATGAAAAGATTGAAGTAAAACTCCCGGTCCTTCTTACAGCTGTAAAATCCTTAAATGAGCCAAGATATCCAAACATCCGCAGAAAAATGCAGGCAAACCGCGCAGAGGTCCGTACCTTAACAGCTGCTGATCTACCTGATTTAGACCCGGCAAGACTTGGTTTAAAGGGTTCACCTACCAAAGTTAAAAAGACCTTTGTTCCACCTGTTCATTCTACCGGGGTACGTGTAGAAGGAAAAGATGCAGGAGAGCAGGCTGATAATTTATTAAAGCTGCTGTCTGAAGCTAAGATCACATTTTAGGAGGGGACAGAGTTATGAGTGATGCTAGAAATGTTTGGGTATTTATAGAAGTTATCAGAGGAAAAGTAAAAGGAGTCAGCCTGGAGCTTCTTGGACAGGGAAGAAAAATGGCTGATGACCTGGGAGAGAAGTTAGTTGCTGTCATTCCGGGAAATGATGTGGAAGAATTTGCACAGATGGCTATCCGCTATGGTGCAGATGAAGTTATTACAGTAGATCAGAAGGAATTAAAAGATTACTCCACAGATGGTTATACAAAGGCAATGTGCACTTTAATTAAAAAGTATAATCCTGCAGTGCTGCTCATCGGTGCTACCAACAATGGCCGTGATTTAGGTCCAAGAGTATCCAGCCGTATGCAGACAGGACTGACTGCAGACTGTACAGAGTTAGGAGTGGATTTAGAGACCCGTCTTGTAAAATGGACCAGACCTGCTTTTGGCGGCAACCTGATGGCAACCATTCTTTGCCCGGATCACAGACCGCAGATTGGTACTGTTCGTCCAGGCGTGTTTAAAAAGCCGGAGGAAGATCCGGAACATAAAGGTGAGATCATCCATGAAACTGTAGAATTTGGACCAGGTGAGATCCGTACCCGCATTTTGGAAGTGATCACAGAGGCCGAGGGAGTAGATGTGAACCTGGAAGAGGCAGAGATCATTGTTTCAGGCGGCAGAGGTGTTGGCGGATCAGAAGGTTTTGAGGTATTAAAGGAACTGGCAGATGAGATCGGTGCCCAGATTGGTGCTTCCAGAGCAGCAGTAGATTCTGGCTGGATTTCTTCCTTACACCAGGTTGGACAGACTGGGAAGAGCGTTGGACCAAAGATTTATATTGCATGTGGTATTTCCGGCGCCATCCAGCACGTGGCAGGTATGTCATCTTCTGATGTGATCATTGCTATTAATAAAGATCCAGATGCACCGATCTTTAACATTGCAGATTATGGAATCGTAGGGGACTTATTTGAAGTGATCCCGGAACTTACAAAACGGATACGGAGCAGTAAGGCTGAATAAGCCTTACTGCATCAGCTAAGATGGGAGAAGGATATGATAGCATTATTTATGGTGGTTGCGTATTTTATTATTACCACAGCCGCAGGAAAGATAATGAATGGAAAAGGGGACAGTTCTATACAGCATTTTTTTGTAGCAAAAAAGAACTTGGGAATAGGTCTTACTGTAGCCCTGATGTTTGGGGAAATGGTTGCAGGAAGTTCCACAGTAGGAAATGCTGCCAGTGCTTTTAAAATGGGATTGTCCTCCGTATGGACCAACTGGGGCATGGTACTGGGAGTTCTGGTATTTGTGTTCTGTACAGCGAAATTTTACCGCAGAGCCGGTCATTTTGGTGTAATGTCTGTACCGGAAGCATTTGCCTTCCGATTTGACAGGAGAGTGCGTCTGGTGGTGTTAGTCATTATCATGTTTGTGTATGGAATCATCTTTTCCCAGCAGCCTATTGCTGCGGCAGCTCTTCTCTCCTCTATGTTAGGTGTAAATAAGGCTGTTTTGGCCTGGATCGTAGGTATTTTATTTGCCTACATGGCTCTTCATGGTTTAAAGGGGATTGCAGGAATGAATGTGATCCATTCTCTTGTGATGTTTGCAGGAATGTTTTTAGTCAGCTTCCTGTCTGTGAATAAAGCCGGAGGTCTGGCATACATGATGGCAAATACACCGTCCCATTATTTTACAGTTACATATCCGGATAAGATAACCGTAGTGGCACAGGTGTTGGGGGCTGCGTTTTCCATGATCCTTTCGTCTACTGTTGTAAACTGTTGCTTGGGAGCAGAGTCTTTGAAAACAGCAAAGAGAGGTATCGTCTGGTCCGGTATTCTGGTTATTCCATTTGCACTGATGCCGGCTCTGATTGGTATTGCAGGTTTTGTGATAATGCCTGATGCCCAGGCAGGAAATATCATCTATACCATGGCAGAAAGCGTTCATCCGGTATTCAGCGGTATTGTCAGCATGGCAGTTTTAGCAGCTATCCTTTCTACTGGACCTGGACTTCTTTTATCATTATCTGCTACACTCACAAGAGATTTTTACATGCTGGTTCGGCCTCAGGCAAGTGAAAAAGAACAGATCCGTTTTTCTAAGGGATCCATAGTTGTAATGGCTCTGATAGCTACTGGTTTTGGACTTACCACATCTTCTATCCTGACACAGATATTAGGAGCGTTCCAGATCCGTTCTGTAGCAGGCGTAGTGCTTATCATTGCACTGGTATGGAGGCGGGTAAGCAACCGTGCAGCATTCTGGTCGATCCTGATCGGCGGTATTTTAGCAGGTGTATGGCACTTCAGTGGAAATCCTTTTGGAGTACAGCCTTTCTGGGCTGCAGTGCCAGCAAGTGTTGTGATATTAGCGGTATTGACTATGTTGGAAAAAGAGAAGATATCACCAGACTATGTGGCTTATTATAACAAGATCAAAGACATTTCCGACAGCGAGATTTAATAGGGGATATATATGATGAACGATAATGAGATCATTCGGGACTTTTTTATGAGCCGGTTGGAGCGGGACGGCAAAAGTGAAGCTTTGCTGGATTATACCACAGGCATTCGTTATTATTATCGGGATTTTCAGGTACGTTCAAGAAAACTGGCTAATTTCCTGACAGATAAGGCGAAGATAAAAAAGGGAGACAGAGTGGCGATCTGTGCAGGAAACTGTGTGCAGCATGTTGATATGTTTTATGCCATTGTCCGCATTGGATATATTATGACTTCTTATAATGTAAAGCTGACAGAGAGAGAACTTTCAGAGCTGATTTTAAAAGAAAACCCTTCTGTAGTGCTTTATGAGGAAGAGTTTGGAGAAAAAGCGGCTGCTTTAAAAAAACGTTTTCCGAAAGTAGCATTTATTGCCACAGGAGATAAAAAGCAGGAAGGAGATCTGGCCTGTTATCAGGAGGTCTTAGAGTATTCTGATGAGGACCGCCCACTTCCAGAGCATCAGTTTGAGGATATTGCAATGCTTGTACACACAGGCGGAACTACAGGTATCCCAAAGGCAGCCATGATCTCCTATCGGGCCCTTTATTATAACGTGATCAATCAGGTGACCGCTTATGGAGTCAACAACAGAGATATAGTTTATGTATGTCTTCCGTTATTCCATGCAGCAGCCTGGAACAGTCTTCTGATGCCATTATTATATGTAGGCGCCAGAATGGTCATGACCAGAAAATTTGACAAGAAGGATGTATTCCAGATTATGAAGCAGGAACATCTCACCTTCCTGTTAGGGGTTCCTACTATCTTTCAATATATGATGGAAGATCCAGCTTTTGAAACAGCTGATTTTTCCAAGATCGGACGTATCCGCTGTGGCGCAGCTCCTGCATCTTTGGAGATTATGCGAGCATACTGGAAAAAGGGTGTGCGTTTTTGCAACGGTTACGGAATGACAGAAGTAGGACCGGGCGTTCTTGCAATGCCTATCAACTCCATGAGTGTAAAGGATATTGAGGAAAAACGCCTTTCTGTAGGCAAACCAATGGTCTATGTGAAGCTTCGCATTGTAAATGAAAAAGGTGAAGATGTTCCCAAAGGTGAAAAAGGAGAACTTCTCATACGCTCTGCGGCTATGTTTTCCGGCTACTGGGGCGATTCAGAGGAGACCGAACTGGCATTACAAAACGGCTGGATGCATTCCGGTGATATTGCCAAGCAGGATGAAGAAGGATATTATTACATCGTAGGTCGGAAAAAAAATATGTTTATCAGCCACGGAGAAAATATTTATCCGATAGAGATTGAGAATATCATGAAGGAATGTCCTGGCATTCACGAAGTTTGTGTTATTGGTGTACCGGATAAACGAAAAGGCGAAGTGGGAAAAGCCATTGTGGTTTTAAGAGAAGGTTTTAATACTACAGAAGAAGAGATAAAAGAGTATTGCAGTAAAAATCTGGCAAAAATCAAACAGCCTAAGTATGTGGAGATCGTAGAGGAAATTCCACGTAACAGTGTAGGAAAAGTCCTTATGAGCAAGGTCCATGAGCTGTACGGTCATGTAGGATAATGTAAAATAAGTAAATAAAACAGAAAATTTTAGCACCGGATGTGGATAAAAACATCCGGTGTTTTGTTGTGTCGTTTTTTCCTTTGTGTTATACTTTTCTAAGAGTACGTATGCAAAAATAAAAGGAAAATAGATTACATGAATTTACTTACCATAGAACATTTAACAAAATCCTATACAGAACGCCTGCTGTTTAATGATACTGCATTTTCCATCAACGAAGGGGAAAAAGTAGGTCTTATCGGCATCAATGGCACAGGAAAATCTACGTTGCTGCGCATTGTGGCAGGTTTAGAGGAGCCGGACGGCGGTACGGTTGTAAAGGGGCGCAGCCTGTATGTCCGCTATCTGCCCCAGATCCCGGAGTTTACCCCTGGAGATACCATTCTTGACAGTATTGTAAGGGACAATCAAAATGAGCCTCATTTCAGCTCTGTGGAAGAATTAAAGGCTTCTGCAAAGTCCATGTTAAACCGCCTGGAGATTGAAGATTTTGACGCAAAAGTGGAGACTCTTTCCGGTGGTCAGAGAAAGCGCGTGGCTCTTGCAAGCGTTCTTTTAAGTACAGCGGATCTTTTAATACTGGACGAGCCGACCAACCACCTGGACAGTCAGATGGCTGACTGGCTGGAAGGCTATTTAAAGTCCTTTAAGGGCGCTCTTTTAATGATCACCCATGACCGGTATTTTCTGGACAGTGTTACCAACCGTATTGTTGAGCTGGACAAGGGAAAGCTGTACAGTTATCAGGGCGGTTATGAAAAATATCTGGAATTAAAGGCAGAACGTTTAAGCATGGCAGAGGCAGCAGAACGCAAGCGCCAGTCTATCCTGCGCACAGAGATTGCCTGGATGCAGCGCGGTGCAAGAGCCCGTTCTACCAAGCAGAAAGCCCATATCCAAAGATATGAGCAGCTGCGTGACCAGGAAGGTCCGGAGTATGACAGAAATGTACAGCTGGAGTCTATTGGAAGCCGTCTGGGACGTACCACTGTAGAGCTGAAGGATATCTGCAAATCATATGGGGATAAGGTGCTGATGAAGGATTTCACCTATATCTTTTTGAAAAATGACCGTGTAGGTATTATCGGCCAGAACGGAAGCGGAAAGTCTACGTTGATGAAGATCATTGCCGGCTGGGTAGAACCGGATTCCGGTACAGTAGAGATCGGACAGACTGTAAAACTGGGCTATTTCTCCCAGGAAAATGAGGCCATGGATGAGAGCCTGAAGGTGATCGACTATATCCGCAATGCAGCAGAATATGTAAAAACAAAAGACGGCAGCATCAGCGCCAGCCAGATGCTGGAACGTTTCCTGTTCCCATCCAGTATGCAGTATACAACCATCGGAAAGCTTTCAGGAGGTGAAAAACGTCGTCTGTACCTTCTGCGTATCCTCATGGAAGCGCCAAATGTACTGATCCTGGACGAGCCTACCAATGACCTGGATATTCAGACATTGATCTTACTGGAAGATTACCTGGATACATTCCCGGGTATCGTTATCACTGTATCTCATGACCGTTATTTTCTGGATCGTGTGGTAAACCGTATTTTCGCTTTTGAGGGAAATGGGGTGGTGCAGCAGTATGAAGGCGGTTTTACCGATTATCAGCGTGCATGGAATGAGCGTCATCCACAGATCAGCGGAAATGCAGGTTTGGGCAAAGCTTCAGACAAAAATGCCGTTGAAGATAATGATCTGAACGCAAAGGCAGTGAATAAAAACAACTGGAAGGAGACTTCCGGAGCCCAGAAAAAGCTGCGTTTAAGCTATAAAGAGCAGAGAGAATGGGAGACCATTGAAGGAGATATTGCAGGTCTGGAAGAAGCTATAGCAGCCTTGGAAACAGAGATTGAAAAGTCTGCCAGCAATTATACACGTCTGAATGAGCTGATGAAGGAAAAAACAGAAAAAGAAGCACAGCTGGAGGAGAAAATGGACAGGTGGATGTATCTGACGGATCTGGTGGAGCAGATTGAAAGCCAGAAATAGGCCAAAATCTGAGAGGCGGCTTCCTTGCGGCAATGCCGCGCAGCGGGATTTGATAGCGCAAATAAAGGAAATGGGATTGAAAGGCGCAATATATGAAAAGAGAGTATAGCATAGAGACAAATGAGGGAAAAATCTATCCCCTGGGAGTGACAAAGACTCAGGGGGGATTTGATGTGGCATTTGTTTCTGAGAAAAAACCGGCATTGCTGCTTTTTGAAAAGGGAAGCAGAAAACGGATGGCCAGACTTGCATTTCCGGAAAATGCCCGTATGGGAAATGTGCATTATATGACGGTAAAAGGAGATTTTACAGGTCTGGAATATGCCTTTGAGGAAGAAGAAAAAGAAATTCCAGATCCATTTGGAACCTGTTTTACAGGACGGGAAAAATGGGGAGATGAGAAGGCAGCAGCACGGGCGCTGCACACACCTTTTGAAGCAGTGAAAGAAGACTTTGACTGGGAAGAGGACAGACGGCCTAAAATTCCGGCTAATGAGTGCATTGTATACAAGATACATCCAAGAGGGTTTTCAAAGCATGCTTCCTTTAAAGGGGAAAGCTGGAAGCGGGGAACATTTGGAGCGGTCGCAGATAAGATCCCTTATATGAAAGAACTGGGCATTACCACAGTAGAAATGATGCCGCCTGTAGAATTTGATGAAGTCATGGAAGATGTTCCCGGAAAGGTAAATTACTGGGGCTACTGCTGTGGACACAGCTTTGCGCCAAAAGCTGCTTATGCAGGCGCGGCACCTGGACAGAAAAAAGACCCGGTAAAAGAGTTTAAGACTCTGGTAAAAGCATTACATAAGGCAGGACTGGAACTGGCCATTGAGTTATACTTTGATGGGACACAGTCGCCTTCCTATGTGGTAGATGTGCTGCGCTTCTGGGCGGCAGAGTATCATGTAGATGGTATACATATAGTGGGTTATGCTCCTTTGGAAACTATTGTAAAGGATCCTTACCTTGCTGATCTGAAGCTTTGGGCGAAAAACTGGGACGAAGTGAGGCTGGAAAAGGGAACAGACAGAAGCAGCAGATCCAAAGAAGAAAAGAAAGGTCCCGGTCGGCGTCTGTCTGCTTACGAGACAGGATTTATGCTGGATATGCGCAGCTTCTTAAAAGGCGATGAAGGTATGTTGAACCAGGTGGCTCTTCATGTAAAGGACAACCCGGATACAGTAGCTTCTATTAACTACATGGCAAATACCAATGGCTTTACGCTGTTAGATATGGTTTCCTACGATCACAAGCACAACGAGGACAATGGCGAGGAAAATCATGATGGCACTGATTACAACCAGTCCTGGAATTGTGGTGCAGAAGGTCCGGTGCGAAAGAAAAAGATCCTTGCACTGCGCAAACGCCAGCTTAAAAATGCCCTTACCATGCTCTTTTTAAGCCAGGGAACACCGCTGATCATGGCAGGTGATGAATTTGGCCGCACCCAGAAGGGAAATAATAATGCTTATTGTCAGGACAATGAGATATCCTGGTTAAACTGGAATTTATCAGATGCCCATAAGGGACTTTATGAGTTTACAAAAGAGCTTATTTCATTCCGCAAAAAGCACAGTCTGTTCCACCGCAGCACAGAACCTACATTAATGGATCATAAGTCCGTAGGCCTGCCGGATGTATCTTTCCATGGGGAAAAGGCCTGGTGTCCGGACTTTGAACGCTACAGCCGCCAGCTGGGGGTATTTTACAGTGCTTCTTATGGGGAAAATGCAGATGGCAGCGAAGAACCGTACTTTTATACTGCCTATAATATGCATTGGGAGCCACATACATTTGCACTTCCCAATCTTCCTTCAGGATACAGCTGGCATCAGGTATTAGATACGGCAGAAGATAACATGAATGGATTTTTTACGGAAGGCAAAGAAAAACTTCTGGATGACCAGAAAGAGGCTCTTGTTCTTGCAAGATCTATCCAGGTATTTGCCGGACTTAAATGTCCGGAAAAGAAGGCTGTAGTTCAGACCCAAAAGCATTTAGGAAGCAGGGCAGGGAAAAGGATAGAAATAAAGGCAGAAATAAAAACGGAAATAAAAACAGAAGCAGAAAATGCAACAAAGACGGAAACAAAAGCGGAAACAAAAACAGAAATAAAGGCAGAAATGAAAAGAAAAGGTCCTAAAGAGAACCGGAAAGAAGGAATGTAATATGTTAAGCGAAGCTATGGAGCGTTTTATCAAGGAACATGAAAAAGAGGCATATGACCTGCTTCTTACCATTGCAAAGATCCCTTCCCCATCTAATCATGAGGAAAAAAGAGCCCAGTTTTGCTGTAACTGGTTAAAGGAACAGGGGGCAGAGGGAGTCTATATTGATGAGGCATTAAATGTAGTTTATCCAGCTGTTTTAAGGGATAATGTGGATGTTTATATGGCCCATACAGACGTAGTTTTTCCAGATGAGACGGAACTTCCTTTAAAGGTGGAAAATGGACGTATCTGCTGTCCGGGCGTAGGTGATGACACTGCCTGCCTTGTATGTGTCCTTCTGGCAGCAAAATATACTGCTCTTATGATAAAAGAAAGCAAACTTAACCAGATCCGGCCGGAAACAGAACCTGGATTGATCTTTGTATGCAATTCAGGAGAAGAAGGTCTTGGAAACCTGAAAGGCGTTAAAAAGATCTGCGAAGATTACGGCAGCCGTATGAACACTTTCTGCACCTTTGACGGCAGCCTGGAGCATCTGGTAGATGAAGCAGTGGGATCTAACCGTTATAAAGTGACGGTACGCACTCAGGGCGGACATTCTTTTGGCAATTTCGGCAATGATAATGCCATTGAAAAACTGGCAGGTATCATTGAAAAGCTGTATCAGATCAAGGTGCCGGAAGGCGGAAAGACCACTTACAACGTGGGTACTATTTCCGGTGGCACTTCTGTTAATACCATTGCCCAGGAAGCTTCTATGTTATACGAGTTCCGCTCTGACAGAAAAGTAAATCTGGCTTATATGGAAGAAAAATTTGAGGCAGCAGTAAATGAGGCAAAGGCAGCCGGTCTTAATATTACTTATGAGATCCTGGGCATTCGTCCATGCTCCGGTGATGTAGATAAAGAACGTCAGGCACACCTTCTTGAACGTGCAAAAGCAGCGGTAGAAACAGTGACAGGAATCTGCCCTGGAGTTGGTTCAGGTTCTACAGACTGCAATATCCCGCTTTCTATGGGGATCCCAAGCGTGTGTGTGGGCTGCTACAGTGGAGCCGGTGCTCATACAAGAGAGGAATATGTAGAGGAAGCTTCCCTTCCTTTAGGATACAGAGTTGCTTTTGAAATGATATTTGGCGGCAGGTCATAAGCCTGTTTTTTCCTGCATAAAGATAGTATTATCAAAAAAGAGACAATATATACATTCAGATGAGGATGCTGTAAAGACCAGGCTGGTCAGGGCATCCTCATTTTTTTCTATATGGGGTTTGCAGGGAGGCAGGAATGGAACAATGGTATGGTCTGACTCAGGAGGAAGTATTAAAACGTCTTAGTACCAACAGGACCGGGCTTAGTGAGGAAGAGGCAGAAAAACGGCTTGAAGTATATGGGGAAAATATTTTAAAAGAGCAGGAAGAAATGCCCTGGTGGCAGATATTTTTGGGACAGTTTAAGGATCTTTTAGTCATGATCCTTATTGGCGCAGCAGGGGTGTCTATGGTCACAGGAGATCCGGAAAGTGCCCTGGTGATTTTTTCGGTCCTTTTATTAAATGCCGTTTTAGGGACTGTTCAGCACCAGAAAGCCAGAAGATCCCTGGAAAGTTTAAAACGTCTGGCATCTACAGACACACTGCTCCTTCGGGAAGGGCGGATCTGCATGGTACCTGCTTCCAAGGTGGTTCCCGGAGATATCCTGGTTTTGGAAACAGGAGGGATAGCAGCAGCAGACGGCCGCATTTTACAGGCAACAGGCCTTACCTGCAATGAAAGCTCCCTTACAGGGGAAGCTTTAAATGTAGAAAAAAACGAAAAAAGCTTGTTTTCACAGCAGGAAGATATTGCTCTGGGAGATCAGAGCAATATGGTCTTTTCTGGTGCTCTGATCACAGGAGGCAGAGGAACAGCAGTGGCAACAGCTACGGGGATGGATACCCAGATCGGGAAGATCGCTTCTTTAATGAACCGCACAACAGAAAAGAAAACGCCGCTTCAGGTCAGTCTGGACCAGTTTTCCGGGCATCTGGCATTGGTGATCATGGGAATCTGCAGCGTGGTCTTTCTGATCAGCCTATATCGCAGGGAACCGGTTCTTGATGCCCTTATGTTTGCGGTGGCACTGGCAGTTGCGGCTATTCCGGAAGCTCTCGGCTCCATTGTGACCATTGTCCAGGCAATGGGAACACAGAAAATGGCCAAAGAGCATGCAGTTATAAAGAATCTGAAGGCAGTGGAAAGCCTTGGCTGCGTATCTGTGATCTGTTCAGATAAAACAGGAACGCTGACCCAGAACCGTCTGAGGACAGAGGCTGTGTTTTTAAATGGAGAAGAAGTGCCGGTAAGACAGCTGAAAAAATATGAAAATTTCCTATTTCTGGAAACTGCGGTACTTGCAAATAATGCATGGGGAGGTCTGCCGGAAGAAACATCAGATCCTTTGGAGCAGGCTCTTTTAGAGATGACAAGGGAAGCAGGAGAAGAACCGGAAATGATCCGGAAAGGCTGGAAACGCCTTCTGGAACTGCCCTTTGATTCTAAAAGAAAGTATATGGGGACACTTTGTAAAAAGGGAAGAGAACAGGTTCTATTCGCAAAAGGAGCAGCCGATGTATTATTGCCCCGATGTGCTTATGTGGTCAATCCGGTTTTTTCAGGAAAGCGCAGGCCGGAAAGTGCAGAAGGCACTTCCTGGGGGCGGCCCATGTTATTTTCAGACAAAAACCGAATTTTGCAGCAAAATGCAGCCTGGGCAAGAAAAGGTATGCGTGTCCTTGCACTTGCATGCAGACCATTAGATGAGAGAAAAGCAGGGGAAGACCTGGCGGAAAATCTTATTTTTCTGGGTCTTGCAGCTATGTCTGATCCACCAAGACCTCAGTCGCGCAGGGCCGTTGCAGAGGCGAAAAAGGCGGGGATACGGACGGTGATGATAACCGGTGATCATAAGGCAACAGCAGTGGCAGTGGCAGCTGATATAGGGATCTTTGTTTCCGGGGATCTGGCGGTAACAGGAGCGGAACTGGAGCAGATGGATGAGCAGGCACTGGAAAGAAAACTGGAACAGATCAGCGTATATGCCAGAGTGTCTCCGGAGCATAAGATCCGCATTGTAGAAGCGTGGCAGAGAAAAGGGCATATTACAGCTATGACCGGAGATGGGGTCAATGATGCCCCTGCATTAAAAAAAGCGGATATCGGTATTGCCATGGGAAAGTCAGGAACAGAGGTTTCCAGAGATGCAGCGGATATGATACTGACAGATGACAATTTTGCCACGATCATCAAAGCAGTGGCAAATGGCAGGAATGTATATCGGAATATTAAAAATGCGATCGGTTTTTTGCTGTCTGGAAATATGGCAGGTATTCTTTGTGTATTGTATACATCCATAAAAGCATTGCCGCTGCCATTCGCACCTGTACATCTGCTATTTATCAATCTGCTGACAGATTCTCTTCCGGCTATTGCCATTGGGATGGAACCGGCTGACAAAGATCTTCTGTGTCAGCTGCCGCGAGATCCAAAGGAAGGGATACTGACCTGTTCTTTTGTGGCTAATGTTCTGGTTCAGGGTGTTCTGATTGGAGGCGCTACCATGTGGGCATGGGAAAAAGGCTATGAGAATGGGGGCGAAGCCATTGCCAGCACTATGGCATTTACCACGCTGATCCTTGCAAGACTGCTCCACGGTTTTAACTGCAGAGGAAGAAAAAGCCTGTTTTCGCTGGGGATAAGGAGCAATCTCTGGTGCGTAATGGCACTTTTAGCAGGACTTGTATTTATGGGGGCTGTGCTGTTTGTACCCCAGCTGCAGAAGGTATTTCTGGCAGCAGATCTGAGCAGGGATCAGCTTCTGGTTGTGGGGGTGGGGGCATTGGCGCCTACTGTTGTTATTCAGGCTTATAAGGTAATAGGTACAGGAAAAAACAGGCAGCTATGTTAGACAGAGGTTTGGCAGAGCGTCTGAATTGTTTGTTAAATCCCCTGAAATTATGTAAAATATATGCAGAAATATAGATAAATTCGGAAAAATGTGATAAAGTAAGCATTAAGAAATTGCTAATTAGAATGGTAAGGAGGCTGTTATGAGGCTTGTTACATATGAAGTAGAGCATAAAGGCGGTCTGGGTGTGATCAGCAAGGATGGAAAATGGGTCTATCCTCTTCGCTCCCTGGATATGGATTATAAGACGATGCAGGAACTGATCGAAGGGATCAGCGAGTCAGAAAAACAGCTGTTGGAGTACGTATCTGGTCAGGATCCGTACAAGATAAGAGGAGCGGCACCGATAGAGGAGGTCAGATTTCTGGCGCCGATCAAAAATCCAAAGCAGGATGTGATCTGTCTGGGCATCAATTACATGGATCATGCAGAAGAATCTGCCCGCTACAAAAAAGAGGCATTTGGTGGGGAGCGTCCCTACGCAGTTTACTTTTCCAAACGTGTAAATGAATCAGTGGCAAACGGTGATGGCATCCAAAGCCATTCTGACATTGTGACTGATCTGGATTATGAGGTGGAGCTGGCGGTTATCATTGGAAAAGAAGCAAAAAATGTGCCGGAGGAGGAAGTAAAGAACTACATTTTCGGTTATACCATTATCAATGATGTCAGTGCTAGAACCCTTCAGACACGGCACAACCAGTGGTATTTTGGAAAGAGCCTGGATGGATTTTTCCCAATGGGACCATGTATCACAACAGTGGAAGATATCCCATATCCGCCAAAGCTTTCTATCCAGTCCCGCGTCAATGGGGAATTAAGACAGGACAGCAATACAGAACTGCTGATATTTGGAATTGACCACATTGTCAGTGAGCTTTCCAAGGGAATGACATTAAAGCCGGGAACCATTATTGCCACAGGTACACCGGCAGGTGCGGGAATGGGATTTACACCGCCCAGATTTTTAAAGCCTGGGGATGTGGTAGAATGCACCATAGAAGGAATAGGAACACTGACTAATCCGGTAGTTGAGTAAGGAAACATTTTAGACACCGAAAGATCCTTAGAGTACACAGACAGCAAAAGGAGGCATGCATACAATGGAATTTATCCCAATGACTATTAAGAAAGAGAAAAACATTGCCCTGATCGCCCATGATCAGAAAAAGCATGAATTAATGGAATGGTGTAAGGCAAATAAATCTATTCTGGAGAAACATTTCCTATGCGGAACCGGAACTACAGCAAGGATGATCACTGATTATACAGGGCTTCCGGTAAAAGGATATAACAGCGGTCCATTGGGAGGTGACCAGCAGATCGGTGCCAAGATCGTAGAAGGACAGATCGATTTCGTCATCTTCTTTTCTGATCCGTTGACAGCACAGCCTCATGATCCGGACGTAAAGGCACTGCTGCGTATTGCACAGGTTTACGATATCCCTATTGCAAACAACAAGGCAAGCGCAGATTTTATGATTTCCTCTCCTCTTATGGATGAAGAGTATGAGCATGATGTGATCAATTTCAGACAGAATATTTCAGAACGGGCACAACAGTTATAGTAAGGCCAATGCTGCTTTTTGCCAGGAGGGGGAATACAGATGGAACAGAAATTATATGATCTTATGGATTGGGCGGGGATCGAGGAACTGACTTATTCCGAGTCAGCTGATCCCCATAGAATGTTAGGACCGCATGTAACAGAAGAAGGCTTATTAATACAGGCATTTATCCCGACAGCAACGGCCATTACTGTAAAGCTGACAGGAAATGGGAAAAAATATCCTATGGAGCTTGCAGACGAAGCAGGTTTTTATGCAGTATTGATCCCGAGAAAAACAGTGACCGCTTACACCTTGCTTGTCACATATGATAATGGAACGGAGGAAGAGATCCATGATCCTTACTCTTTCGGACCTCTGTTTACAGAAGAGGAATTAAAGAAATTCGGAGCAGGCATCTACTACGACATTTATGAGAAAATGGGTGCCCATCCTATGACGATTGATGGAATAGAAGGTGTTTATTTTGCAGTATGGGCTCCATGTGCCATGCGTGTCAGCGTAGTAGGTGACTTTAATTTATGGGACGGAAGACGCCATCAGATGCGCAAAGTAGGCGAAGGAGATGCCAGTGTATTTGAACTGTTTATTCCGGGACTGAAGGTGGGATGTCTTTATAAATATGAGATCAAGACCGCTGCAGGACTGCCTATGATGAAGGCTGACCCTTATGGAAACTATGCAGAGCTGCGTCCAAATAATGCTTCTATCGTATGGGATATCAACACTTATCAGTGGAAAGATAAAAAATGGATGGACAAGCGGGCTGTTACTGATACGAAGGACAAGCCTTTAAATATTTACGAAGTCCATTTAGGTTCCTGGATGCGCAAAGAGATCGCAAAGGACGAAAATGGGGAAGGTATCGTTGGTTCTGAATTTTACAACTACAGGGAGCTGGCAGTAAAACTGGCAGAGTATGTAAAAGATATGGGATATACCCATGTAGAGCTTCTGCCGGTTATGGAGCATCCTTTAGATGCTTCCTGGGGATATCAGGTAACTGGTTATTATGCCCCCACCAGCCGCTATGGCACACCAGACGACTTCATGTATTTCATGGATTATATGCATGAACAGGGCATTGGCGTGATCTTAGACTGGGTACCGGCCCATTTTCCAAGAGATGCCTTTGGAATGGCATGCTTTGACGGAACCTGCGTTTATGAACATGCAGACCCAAGAAAGGGGTCTCATCCTCACTGGGGCACTTTGATCTATAATTATGGCCGTCCTGGGGTATCTAATTTCCTGATCGCCAACGCATTGTTCTGGGCTGAGAAGTATCATGCAGACGGCATCCGTATGGATGCAGTAGCTTCCATGCTGTATCTGGACTATGGTAAAAATGATGGCGAATGGGTGGCAAATATCTACGGCGGAAATGAAAATCTGGAAGCAGTAGAGTTTTTAAAACACTTAAATACTGTATTTAAGGGCAGAAAAAATGGCGCGATCCTGATCGCAGAGGAATCTACCGCATGGCCGATGATCACCGGTGATCCAAAGGACGGCGGACTGGGCTTTGATTATAAGTGGAATATGGGCTGGATGAATGATTTCACCAACTACATGCGCTGTGACCCGTATTTCCGTAAAAATAACTATGGGGAACTGACTTTCTCTATGCTTTATGCATACAGTGAAGACTTTGTCCTGGTATTCTCCCATGATGAGGTAGTTCACGGAAAAGGCTCTATGATGGGCAAAATGCCTGGAGAGACCTTAGAGGCAAAGGCAGAAAATCTGAGGGCTGCTTACGGCTTTATGATGTCCCATCCGGGAAAGAAGCTGCTGTTTATGGGACAGGACTATGGTCAGATCGACGAGTGGAATGAAAATGCATCCCTGGAATGGAATCTGTTAAAATATCCGCTGCACAAGAACATGCAGACTTATGTACGTGAGTTAAACAAGCTGTATCAGGCACATCCGGCACTGTATGAGCAGGATTTTGAAACAGAGGGATTTGAGTGGATCAACTGCAGCTACCATGAGGAAAGCATGATCATGTTTGTGCGCAGGGGCAAAGAAGAAACTCTTCTTTGTGTATGCAACTTTGATAATGTGGATCATGATAAATTCCGTCTTGGAGTGCCATTTGCAGGAAAGTATAAAGAGATCTTTAACAGTGATTCTAAGGAATTTGGCGGCGAAGGCCGTACCAACAGCCGTGTAAAATCTTCCAGAAAAATGGAATGGGATGAAAGAGAAAACTCTATTGAGATCCATATTCCGCCAATGAGCTTTATGGTATTTTCCTGCACACCAGAGGAGAAGAAGGAAAGCCCGAAGAGACTGGCCACGAAGAAATCTGAGCCGAAGAAGCTGACTACTGCGAAAAAATCTGAGCCAAAGAAATTAGCAACAAAGAAGGAAGAACCGAAAAAGCTGACTACTGCAAAAAAAGAAGAGCCAAAGAAGTTAACAACAAAGAAGGCGGAGCCTAAAAAACTGACTGCGGCGAAGAAAGAAGAGCCCAAAAAGCTTGCTACAGCCAAAACGGAGGCACACAAGCTGGAGACCAAAAAAGAAGAACCAAAGAAATTAGCTACAGCTAAAACTGAGGTACACAAGCTGGAGACCAAAAAAGAAGAATCGAAGAAATTAGCCACAGCCATAGAAGAGCCAAAGAAACTGGAAACAGCCAAACCTGATCCGGTTCCGGCACCAGCTGCGGAAATTCCGGCATCACCGGAAAAAACCACTCCGGCATCTAAAAAAGCTGCTCTCAGAGCAGCAAAAAAGCGGGGACGCAGCAGAAATAAATAAAAATACATATACCGAATTGCTACGTGCTTTGCACTCACGCAATTCTAAAAACATTCGTAATCCGCTCATTTTTCTTCAAAAAATGGCTTCTTACTCATGTTTTTGGCGGGTCCCAAGTTCAAAAATCCTCCTGCAAGCAAGCTTGCATCGGATTTATGACTTTTTGACCCTGGATCATATCATAAGTATTACAACATAGGGGGGTTATCATGCTTCCTTCCGTGAGAAAGCTATGGATGACGATCTCCATAAAAAGAAAAATAGGATTTTTTGCAGCCATGGTCATTTTGATCATGGCTCTTTCTGCTTCTTTTAATGTATGGATCACCAATGTATCCTTAGGAAGCTTTGGCAGGATCCTAAATGACAATTCCAAATGTAACGATTTTCAGGATGCACTGGACCTGGAAATAAAGGCCTTTGAACATTATGTGCGCAATTCAGATGAAGAAAGCCGCAATACTTACCGTGTAGCCTGTGTAAGGACAGAACGCTGTCTGTGGTCATTGCCTTCTGATTATAGAAGGATCGGAAAAGAGCGCAGTGCCAGAACCTGGAGTATAAGAAATGCTTATGAAAGCTACAAAGTTCATCGCGATGACGTTGCAGAGGGAAACAAAACAGGCAGTGAATTTGTGGAGAAATTGTATTACGTATACAGAATGCAGGAGTATATTCAGGAATATACAGGCCGTCTGGTACAGATAACCATGACAAAAGGAACCGAAGATTATCAGAGAGAAGCAGCCGTATTTTCTAATATTCCCTATATAATTCTTGGTATTTCCATTGTATTTATGGTCGCAGCAGTCTGGCTTACAAAGATTCTTTCAAATTCTGTTGCAAAGCCTGTTTTAGCGCTGGCTGTAAGTACCAGAAAGATAGCAGCCAATGATTTTGACGAGCCGGACCTGATCATAGAGAATAAAGATGAAATGGGCGAACTGGTTGCGGCGTTCAATGTAATGAAGCACAGCACAAGAGGTTATATTGAGACCATGCGTAAGAACAACGAGATGCAGGAGCTTCTTTATAAAGAGGAAATGGAACGCAGCAACATGGAGAAACAGCTGAATTCTGCCAGACTGGAATTGTTAAAAAGCCAGATCAATCCTCACTTTCTGTTTAATACATTAAACATGATCGCATGTACAGCGAAGCTGGAAGATGCAGGGGATACAGAAAAAATGATCTTAAGCCTGGGGAACCTTTTTCGTTATAATTTAAAGACCACGGAGCAGTTTGTGACCCTGGAACGGGAATTAAAGATCGTAGAGGATTATATGTATCTGCAGAAAATGCGTTTCGGAAGCAGGATCAAATATAGACTGAGTCTGGAAACGGATGCAGCAGCAGTAATGATCCCCTCTCTTTCTTTACAGCCCATTGTGGAAAATGCGATCGTCCATGGTATTTCCAAAAAGGAAGGGGGAGGTATCCTCCATGTGCGTATCTGGAAAAAAAATCAGGACCTGATCCTCTCAGTAGCAGATACAGGTCTTGGGATAAGTGAAGAAAGGCTGGAAGAAGTAAGAAAAGCCATGGCAGAAAGACGTACAGCCAAAATAGGTATTGGACTGGGAAATATTTATAAACGTATCCACATGATATATCAGGGAGGAGACCTTCAAATTTACAGCTGTGAGGGTAAAGGGACCATCATACAGATGATACTTCCGCAAAAGGATGCAGGGATGAAATACAGGGGGGAAGATCAAAATGTACAGACTGCTGGTAGCAGATGATGAAATCATCGAGAGAAAAGTTCTTTTGAAGACTTTGCAAAAGAATTTAGAGGGACAATGCGAGCTTTTTCAGGCAGAAAACGGCAGGGAAGCTCTGGAGATATATGAAAAAGAAAAGATCCAGATCGCCATACTGGATATTGAGATGCCGGGCATTAATGGAATACAGGCAGCAGAAAAGATCAGAGAAAAAGATAAAAACTGCTGTATTATCTTTCTCACAGCCTATGATGAATTTTCTTATGCAAAAAAGGCTATCACAGTCCGTGCCTTGGATTATATTTTAAAACCATGGGATGAAAAAGAACTGATGCTGGTGTTAGAAGAAGCTATGCGTCTGGCAGGAGAAAAGGAAGAACAGACTAGGATACGAAAGGTGGCAGAACAGGCAGAAGCAGGTCAGCAGATCATGGAAGAAGAGCCAGATTATGCAAATGAAAATCTGCGCATCAGCAAAGTGACAGAGATGCTGAAGGATTATATCTGTGAAAACTATATGAAAGATCTTTCTGTGCAGCAGATGGCTGAAAAGACAAATTATTCCGAACCTCATTTCTGCCGTTTATTTAAGCAGAGTTTTGGCCAGAATTTCACATCATATCTTACGGAATACCGCATCAATATGGCAAAAAAGATGTTGGAACAACCTACGGTAAATGTAAAGGATGTAGGTAAAAATGTTGGATATGAGGATTCAAACTATTTTACAAAAGTGTTCAGAAGAATCACAGGACAGAGCCCGACGGAGTATAGAAATACAGTTTTCAGGGAAAAGGGATAAAAATTTCCTTATTAAGTCAAAATCGTACTAGGATTATCAAAAATTTACCATGTTCAGAACAAGATTTTACCCATATAATGAAATCAGCATAAAGAAAGCGTAAAAAACATAAAAAACATGTGAAAAACGCATTAATAGGAGGGTAAAAACATGAAAAAAAGATGGTTAAGTGCAGCACTTTGCACAGCTATGGTAGCTGGATCACTGGCAGGATGCGGATTAAAATCCCCAGAAACAACTACTACAGCAGCAGCTACTGAGGCAGCTAAGGAGGAAGCGACCACAGCAGCAGAAGCAAAAGAGGAATCCAAAGGAGAGTCTGCAGCAGCTGGGGAGCCTGTAGGACCTGCAGTTACTCTGGTAATGGCAGAGGTTAATCCACTGGATACGATCGTTGGACAGACTGATACAGCATTCAAAGAGAAGGTAGAAGAGCTGTCTGGCGGATCTATTACAGTAGACCTTCAGGCAAGTGGTGTTCTTGGTTCTGAAAACGATGTTCTGGATACCATGCTTGGCGGTGGCGGAACTATTGATATGTCCCGTATCTCCGCATTCGCACTGACAAGCTACGGCGCACAGAAATCCGTTCTTCTGTCTGTACCTTATACATTTGTAAACCGTGAGCATTTCTGGAAATTTGCAGACAGTGAACTGGCTCCAGAGTTCTTAATGGAACCTCATGACAACGGACTGGGCGTAAGAGGTCTGTTCTACGGAGAAGAAGGTTTCCGTCATTTCTTCACTGTTAAGCCGGTAAATACTATTGAAGACTTAAAGGGAATGAAGCTTCGTGTTTCTAACGACCCGATCATGACCGGTATGGTATCAGGACTTGGTGCAAACGCAACTGTAGTTTCCTTCAACGAACTGTACTCTGCACTGCAGACAGGTGTTGTTGATGGCGCTGAGCAGCCGATCGCAAACTATCAGTCCAACGCATTCCCAGAGGTTGCTCCTAACCTGATCCTTGATGGACATACATTAGGTGCTATCCAGGTTATCATTACTGATGAAGCTTGGGATAAGTTAACTCCAGAGCAGCAGGATGTTCTGACCGAAGCTGGAAAGTATGCATCTGAATACAACCGTAAGATCTCTGAAGAAGCAGAGAACAAGGTTCTGGATGAGTTAAAGGCTAATGGCGTATCTGTAGTAGATGTTGAAGATAAGACTCCATGGCAGGAAGCTTGCAAGGACATCATCGAATCCTCTACAAAGGATAACGCAGAACTGTATCAGAAGATTCTTGATATGGCAAAATAATCTGAGCCAGTCAGATAAATAGGCAAATGGTGTATCTGGCGCAGGAGAGCGCGTCTCTCCTGCGCTTTTAATTAAGAAAGGGGACTGAAAAATGCCTTCAATTTTTGAAAAAATCGATAAGATCCGTCCTTTATATGATGCAGCATACAAGTTTGTATTATTCATCTGCAAGCTTCTGCTTGTGATTGATATCCTCATTACCTGTATGTCTGTTGCAGGACGTTATATCTCATTTATCCCAGATCCGGCCTGGTCTGAGGAAGTAGTTCTTTCCTGTATGGCTTATATGGCAGTTCTTTCCGCAGCGCTGGCTATCCGTCGCGGTGCTCATATCCGTATGACTGCTCTTGACAGCTATCTGCCAAAGAATCTGGTAAAATTCCTGGATATCCTTGCTGATGTGGCTGTTTTAGTACTGGCTGTTATCATGTTGACTGTAGGCTGGAATTATGCTTCCGGCATCGGTGCAAAAGGTACTTATGTAAGTATGCCGACTGTATCCCGTTTCTGGATGTATCTGCCTGTTCCGTTAGCAGGTATTGCAATGATCATTTTCGAGATTGAAGCATTGTATAATCATATCAGAAGTTTTTATGTAAAGGAGGAAAAGTAGAATGAGCGTAGATAGTATGGCAATTTTAATATTACTTGGAAGCTTCTTCCTTATGATCATGCTGCGTTTCCCAATTGCGTATGCAGTAGCCCTTTCTTCTGTATTCTGTCTGATGTCTCAGGGACTTCCTCTGACCACTATCTGCCAGCAGATGGTAAAAGGAATCAGTTCCTTCAGTTTAATGGCAGTACCTTTCTTCATCACCATGGGATGCCTTATGGGGTCCGGTGGTATTTCTGAAAAACTGATCGCTTTGGCAAATGCCTGTGTAGGCTGGATGCGAGGCGGTATGGCAATGGTAAACATTGTTGCTTCTTATTTCTTTGGTGGTATTTCTGGTTCTGCATCTGCAGATACTGCTTCTTTAGGATCCATCCTGATCCCTATGATGGTTGACCAGGGATATGACGGTGATTTCTCTACAGCAGTTACCATTACTTCTTCCTGTGAGGGACTTCTGGTTCCTCCAAGCCACAACATGGTTATTTATGCTACTACAGCAGGTGGTATTTCTGTAGGAAGCTTATTCCTTGCAGGTTATGTTCCAGGCGCACTTTTAGCTGTATCCCTGATGGTTGGTTCTTACATTATTTCTGTAAAACGCAATTATCCAAAGGGTGACAAGTTCAGCATAAAGAACCTGCTTAAGCAGTTAAGTGTTTCTTTCTGGGCACTGGCAGCAGTCCTTATCGTAGTATTCGGCGTTGTAGGCGGTGTGTTCACAGCTACTGAGTCTGCAGCAGTTGCAGTTATCTACAGTTTGATCGTCAGCGTATTTATTTACAAGGGCCTTGACTGGAAAGGTGTATGGAGAGTATTAGGCGAGTGTGTAGATACATTATCTATCGTACTGATCCTGATCGCAACTTCCAGTATTTTCGGTTACTGCCTTACAAGACTTCATGTACCAGACCTGGCAGCCCAGGCTATTGTCGGACTGACCAGCAATCCGATCCTGATCGCTCTTTTATTAAACCTGATCCTTCTGGTATTAGGCTGTATCATGGATATGGCGCCGATCATCCTGATCGCAACTCCTATCCTTCTTCCGATCGCTACCTCTATTGGTATCGACCCGATCCAGTTTGGTATCATGGTTGTCCTTAACTGTGGTATCGGACTTCTGACACCTCCTGTAGGTGCTGTACTTTTCATCGGTTCCGCTGTTGCAAAGATCCCGATGGAAAAGGTTGTAAAAGCAACATTACCATTCTATCTGTGTATGATCATTACTCTGATCCTGATCACCTTTGTACCAGGAATCAGCTTATGGCTTCCAAGTGTATTTGCACACTGATAGGGGTATAATAAAAGTAAAGTATATATAAAAGAAGTACATATAAAAATAAGGGGGGTGTCGAGGACATCCCCTTTGTGATATAATGAGCGCAGGGAAAAACAAGCGGCTGCGTCAGCAGACATTTGTTTTTCACAAGCCATTAACGAACGAATCGCCTGCGTAAGCAGGCAGTGGAGCGCG